>ULSO01069883.1_pt1 | contig 31432 bp, 33 predicted proteins | sample 1956701 | NCBI WGS metagenome assembly ULSO01 (sample SAMEA4835708, study PRJEB28245) | human gut metagenome | biome: gut microbiome; material: fecal sample | place: Denmark | collected 2008 | reverse complement strand
TTGCACCTTTCATGATATTCCCTCTTTCGGTCTGAGACTATCTCAGACAGAGTCTTTTCTTGGAGGACATGGCATCCTTGAAGTGCGTTATGATCTTAGAATCAAAAATGATACTTTCTCTTTATTGGAAAATTATATCAAGTGCCAGTACACAGAAGATATATTCTATCTATGACTGATATTGGCACAACCGACTATCAAGGCGTTCAAATAATGCTGCTGGTGAATAACTCTGAAGACTCAAAACATCGTATTGCTGAAGAATTGGGATCTGAAACTACCATCCGCTTATATCGGGCATTTGTGCAGGATACCATGGCCACTCTCGATGCTGCTGATTTGCGATATGCTCTAGCCCTCTACCCTGAAAATTCAGACTTAAGCGAGTGGATTGATCAGGATGTTGAAATATATCCTCAAAGGGGAACTACGCCCGTGGAACGAGTCAAAAACACCTTTCTCGATGCCTTTAGCCGGGGAGAAGATAAAGTCTTAGTCTTGGTAAGTGATGTTCCTGATCTTCCTCTAGAGGAGATTATGGAAGCTATATATTCCTTTAAAGAAAGTGAAGTAGTCATCGGCCCCTCTGTTGACGGTGGTTACAATTTAATTGGTTTTTCTAAAGAATCATTCCGAGAGTCAGCGTTTGAGGATATTTCTTGGGGTACAGACATGGCCTTCGCCGATACTGCAGAAAAACTTGGTGGAATGACTATTCATCTGCTTTCACCCTGGCCTGATTTGGACACTATTGCTAATATTCGAGCGCTGATCCGTGAAAAGCGTAATCCTCATTTTCAATCATCAAAAACGATGAAGATCCTCGAAGATACCAATCTACTCAGCAAGTCCTCTTGTGGTATAAAATAAATTAATACTTAGATGGCATCCTGCAAACGCGCGTAGTTATGTATGATGTAGTAATTTCTGGTTGTGGGCCAGCAGGAGCAAACGCTGCCTATCAATGTGCGTCAGCAGGATTGCAGGTGCTGATGATAGATCGGGAAGACTTCCCCCGTCAGAAATGCTGTGCGGGCGGTCTTTTAGCCCGCGCCTATGCACGTTTACCAGATTTTCCGGCAAGTATTATTGAAAAAGAGATCACCGGTGCCAAATTTGTCCTGGGTGACCAATCTTTAGAAATTAAATCAGACAAACGAGTCGCCGTTACTATCAAAAGAGAAAAATTTGATACATTTTTATTGCAACGCGCTCTTGAAGCCGGTGCCGAAGCCGTAACTGGTATACCAGTTACAAAAGCAATCGAGAAAAATGATCATGTGGACATAACCTATGGAAATGAGATCGTTTCTTCCAAATTGTTTATTGTCGCTGAAGGTGCTTCCAGCCGCATTGCTAATTTGATTTTTGGAGCTCCTGCCCACTCTGCAAAAGCTATTGCCTTTGCACAAGACCTCCTGGTAGACTCCGATCCTGGCGACAATTTTGTAATCTACACTATCGGGCGCTCTCCGACAAAGCCAAAACTCAGAAACCGCTTCCCGGCTTATGGCTGGGCTTTTCCAAGAAAAGATTCAGTTAACATTGGCGTCGGCGGTGTGGGATATCCAACTGCTTATTTTCAACAATCTCTGGAAAAAATTCTCAAACATGTTGACATCCAACATCACCTTGTAGCTGCCGAAACTATCAAAGCGCACCCCATTCCCTATTCTATCCGTGAAAAATTCTACACCCGAAGATGTATGGCCGTTGGTGATTCAGCAGGATTTGCCAGCCCCCTTTCAGGAGAAGGATTTACCTATGCTATTGTCTCGGGGCAAGATGCAGGACAAGCAGCAATAGATTTCATTCAGCAAAACACTTCTCTTGCTGAAGCTTATGGTTCACGTATAAAATCGGACATCTTGCCCTATCTGAGATCTTCCACGCTGGCTGCTCGCTTAGTGGCGTTATCTGCCAGTTTTTGTAACATTCCCACGCTTGTCGAAGAATTCAGTTCTGACGAAGCTATTAAAAAAACTTGTATCGAGTATGTATTAGGAAATTGTGATTGGACAAAGCTCTTTTCGTCATGTATGAATAAATTACCCCGAGCTGTCTTTAGATCATTTGGTCACCCCTTTGTACCAGAACCACCATTTTGTTAATTTTACTGTAATCTCATCAGTTCTTTGCAATGATAAATCCTGGCAGAGTTCGTAGTTTAGCTTGATTCTAATGAATCAATCGAGGTTTATTGAAGGTTTATTTGATATTTTATCTTATAATGTATTTTATAAAATAATCTTCTTTATCTGTGGAATTACCGCTTGATCTTTGTCTTGATTTATCATAATATTATTTAATTATAGATATGTTATTCTCCTTTTAAAATGAAAATTATTTTCATGATCTGGCTATTGTCAAAAGACCTATATTAACTATCGAATATACATTAATATTTAATGCATTTAATTTTAACATTGAACCAAGGTCAACTGCATCATGATAAACAGTAACTTGGTGTAAATAGGATAGTTTTATGTAGTCTCACGGGCCTTCGTAATTGACTAACTCGGATTTGAGACCATGTACGATATATTGTTTCTCATTTCGTTTCCGCTCATTATCGCGGCGATATTGCTTGTGTTCAAAAACGAGAGAGTAAGAGGTTTCATTGTAAAAATCTCGGCAGCAATTATTGCGATTGCTTCTATTTTTGTTGCAGCCAATTACATTGATTCGGGAACAGTACTTTTTGATTTTGAAAGTGTGATTATTGATTATCTAATGCTAATTACTGAAGTATGTCTTGGAATTGTTATCTTTTATTTAGGTATCAAATACAAGAAGTATCTCGTTTCTATCTTAGCTCTTATCCAGACGCCCTTGATGGTATGGTTTGAACTTACTAAAGCTCATGACATACATGTCTCCAATTACCTCTATATCGATGGTTTATCCTCCATAATGGTTTTAATCATCGGTATCATTGGCAGTCTGATCACTGTATATGCGATTGGCTATATGCAGGACTTTCAAAAACATCATGAGAATGAACCTGATCGACGTCCTTGGTTTTTCTTCTTAATGTTTGTTTTCCTCTCAGCGATGTTTGGTATCGTCACATCTAACAGCTTAGTGTGGATGTTCTTCTTCTGGGAGATTACAACCTTATGTTCATTCTTCCTTATTGGCTACACTAAAACTGATGAAGCCATCAAAAACTCATTTTTACAATTGGTGCTTAACCTCGTTGGTGGTCTGGCATTCGTTTTAGCAATAATCTCGGTTGCTTTCGATCACAATATTCTAGAGTTCAACAGTCTGCTCGCGCTTGGAACGGCAGGAGTTAACGTTTTGTTACCTGTTGCTTTACTCGCCTTAGCTGGCATTGTAAAAGCAGCCCAGATGCCTTTCCACAGTTGGCTGCTGGGCGCAATGGTGGCGCCAACTCCCACGTCTGCTTTACTTCATTCTTCAACAATGGTCAAAGCCGGGGTATTTGTCATTCTTAAATTATCACCAGTTCTGCATGGAAATATTGCTGGTGAAATGGTAATGATCGTCGGTGGAGTCACCTTTTTACTGGCTTCTATGGCAGCTATTTCTCAGAGCAATGCCAAGAGAGTCCTTGCATATTCGACCATTGCCAACTTAGGTCTTATCGTAGCTTGTGGTGGAATTGGTACTGATGCAGCCGTCTGGGCAGGTATTATGTTACTGATCTTCCATGCAATTACCAAATCACTTCTCTTCCTTTGCGTGGGTACTGCAGAACACCACATCGGTAGCAGAGATATCGAAGACATGGACGGCTTATTCTCCAAAATGCCCAAACTGGCAATGCTCATGATCATCGGTGTTGCGGGGATGTTCCTTGCACCTTTCGGAATGCTGGTTTCTAAATGGGAGGCAATGACTGCCTTCGTGGATTCCGGCAGCATCATTCTGATCATTTGTATCTGCTTTGGAAGTGCAGTAACCGCGTTTTACTGGACTAAATGGTTAGGTAAGTTAGTGGCTATTGTTGCTGGAAACGAAAATATTGAAAAGTCGGTCCATAAAGAAGAATGGTTTGTGCTGGGACTGCTAGCGGCATTAGTTATTGTTACTTGCCTCACATTCCCTCTGATCTCTGATTATGCAGTTATCCCCTACCTCGAAGGTGCATTCGGCTCAGTAAGCGGGTCGATTGTGGTTGCGTTACAATCAGGAAACATCTACATCCTCCTGGCGATGCTGGCATTAATCTTACTGCTCCCGCTTCCATTTTTTGGAAAAACAAAAAGAAAGATCGTGCCTACCTACATGTGTGGTGTAAACAGCGGTGACGATCTTTCGTTCCAGGGAGCGATGAACTGCAACACTCAGCTTTCTCTTAGAAACTGGTATATGGAAGATTGGTTCGGGGAAGCTAGGATGAATAAGTTTGGTCTGGTAATCACCATCCTAGCGATTGCCTGTGCGTTTGTGTTAATTCTTGGAGGTGTGACCTTATGAGTACTGCTTTGGCAGTTATCCTGGTGATTGGATACCTGATATTAGCTCCCATTTTAGGCTGTTTACTAGCAGGTATTGATCGAAAAATTAGTGCAAGAATGCAAGGCCGGGCGGGCCCTTCAATACTGCAGCCATACTATGATGTACGCAAGTTTCTCGAGAAAGATCAGATCACACCTAACCGGGTTCAGGATTTCTACGTAATGTGTTTCCTGCTCTTCATCGTCATCACCGGTTGCATATTCTTCTCTGGTGGAGATTTACTGCTGGTCATCTTTGCGCTGACTCTTGCCAACGTATTCTTGATCGTAGCCGCTTTTTCCTCCAATTCGCCTTACGCCCAGATTGGTGCTGAAAGAGAATTATACCAAATGATGGCCTATGAACCGATGGTTCTGCTTACTGCAATCGGCTTTTACGTATGCTGCGGCAGTTTCAAAGTAAGTGATATTCTCGTAAGCAGCGAGATGCCTTTCATTTATCTGATTGGAATCTTCATTGGCTTCCTCTTTATCCTTACCATTAAATTTAGAAAATCGCCATTTGATCTCAGCATGTCTCACCATGCACATCAAGATCTGGTAAGGGGTCTTACAACAGAATTCTCCGGTCGCTCCTTAGCTGCCGTAGAGATTTCTCACTGGTATGAGAACATCATGCTGTTAGGCTTCATTTTCCTCTTCTTCTGCAACGGAACTGCACTGGGCTATGTCTTAGGCATAATCGTTTGTCTCGTAGCTTACTTCCTCGAAATCATTATTGATAATTGCTTTGCGAGAATGAAATGGCAGGTTGCACTAAAGAGTTCATGGGTAGTGGCGATTGTTCTGGGTGTGATTAACGTGGCTGCTCTAATGTATATCTGGTGAGGGTTAATATGACATATCTATCAAAATCTCCATGGGTAATACACTATGACGGATCCAGCTGTAATGGCTGCGATATTGAAGTCTTAGCCTGTTTAACTCCAGTATATGATGTAGAAAGATTTGGCATAATCAATACCGGAGATCCTAAACAAGCCGACGTTTTCCTCGTAACTGGATCGGTTAATGAACAGAATAAAGAGGTCATTAAACAGATCTATGAACAAATGCCCGACCCGAAAGTGGTTATCGCTATCGGTATCTGCGCCAACTCTGGGGGTATCTTCCGTGACTGTTACAATGTGATGGGCGGTGTTGACACGGTAATCCCCGTCGATGTCTATGTGCCTGGATGTGCCGCAAGACCTGAAGCAATCATCGATGGCGTGGTGAAGGGACTAAGCATCTTAGAAGAAAAAAGAAACAAGATGAATGCTCAAAAGGAGGCTTCCAAATGAACGATGCACCATATTTAGTACAAAATTTCACTCCCGTTGATCTTTCAGAGTTAGCTGATAAAATCAAAAGTTTAAATGCGGACGGCTACCGGCTAGGACAGATCTGCGGTACTCCGGTTGAGCAGGGAATTGAGTTACTTTATTCGCTTGACAAAGATTTCTCATTGGTAAATCTTAAACTATCTGTGCCACTGGACGCAACGATTCCCAGCATTACTGAAACATACTGGGCGGCATTTATCTACGAAAATGAAATCCATGATCTCTTTGGCTTAAAATTTGCAGATAGCAAATTGGATTATCAGGGCAATTTCTTCAAACTATCACGGCCCACGCCTTGGAAACCACAAATTTCTCCAGAAGGTGGTGACTAAATGGGAAAAAGCACGATCATTCCCTTTGGACCACAGCACCCGGTACTCCCGGAACCTGTGCATTTAGATCTTGAAATCCAAGATGAAAAAGTAATCAGAGCCATACCCTCAATTGGATACGTTCACCGCGGATTAGAAAAATTAACTGAAACAAAAGACTACAACGAAATGTTCTATGTGATTGAGCGGATCTGTGGAATCTGCAGTTTTGGCCATGGTTGGGGTTATACTTCGGCGGTCGAAGGACTCATGGATATTGAGATCCCTGAACGTGCAGATTACCTAAGGACTGTATTCCATGAACTTTCCAGAATTCACAGCCATCTTTTATGGTTAGGTCTCTTAGCTGATGGTTTAGGCTTTGAAAGTCTGTTCATGCATTGCTGGAGAGTACGTGAAAAGGTGTTAGATCTCTTTGAAAAGACCACTGGTGGACGAGTAATCTTCTCTTTCTGCAAAGTCGGTGGTTTAAGGCGTGACATCACTCCGGAAATGCAGAAAGAAATCATCAGCGTGGTGCAGGAGATAAAGCGTGAATCGGAACCACTGATGAAGGTATTCTTATCTGATACTTCAGTAAAGAACAGATTATGCGGAGTTGGCGTCCTCTCTAAGGAAGACGCATCAGCCTTATGTGCTGTGGGACCAGTAGCCAGAGGCTCTGGTGTAAACAATGATATCCGCATGACTGGAATGGGCAAGTATCTTGATCTAGGCTTTAAACCGATTTTAGCTGAGGAAGGCGATTGTTATGCTCGCTGTAAAGTGAGAATTCTTGAATTATTCCAATCTATCGATCTTGTGGAAAAAGCCATGCTCGCTTTACCAGAGGGACCCGTTGACGTTCCGGTAAAAGGAATGCCCCCGGCTAAGGATTTTGTAATGAGAGTTGAACAACCACGGGGAGAAGCTTATTACTATGTCAAAGGCAACGGGACAAAACATCTGCAGAGGATGCGGGTCAGGACACCTACAAACGCTAATATTCCGGCCATGGTCAAGACTCTTCAAGGCTGTGATCTGACTGACGTCTCGATGCTCATCCTGACTATCGATCCCTGTATCAGCTGCACGGAGAGGTGATTCCTTTGGCATCTTTCAAAATGGCTAAAACGGTCCTGAAGAGTTTATTCAAAAAACCAGTGACCAAAATGTATCCTGTCGTTCCTCGAGAATGGGAAGAGCGCACTCGTGGACACGTTTCGATCATTAAGGAAAACTGTATCCTTTGTGGGATCTGCGCTCGTAAGTGTCCGACGGATGCTATCTCCGTTGACCGCAAAGGAAAAACTTGGACAATTGAAAGAATGTCCTGTATTCAGTGCAGTTCTTGTGTAGAAGCTTGCCCGAAAGACTGTCTAGTCATGGAGCAGACCTACACATCTCCTGATGTACACAAGATCTCTGATACCTTTGAAATCCCCCTTCCTGAAAAAGAGAAAGCTAGTGAAAACGCAACCTCTTAATCAAATTCGCTGGCACGATCTGCCAGCATCTACTCTTTTTTTAGATATCATTAATAAAATCACATCTTAATTTAGATTTTTGATACTGCTTTAATAGTATTCTTAATAGTTTAATGCTTATACCCAAACATGAGTCAAATTAATCTGTCAATAAGTCTGCCAGAATGTATCGTTAATCAAATCGATAAACTGATCGATGCCGGTCATTTTTTCACTAGAGAAGATGCTATTACCTACATGCTGCGCCTCTATTTCGATACCTTCTCCAAACCAAATACTTCCTGCAAATTGTGATGTTCTTTGATTGATGATTGCGGCTGATCGTCGATACACACCCAATCGTGGGTGTGCAATCCCCACGATCAGTTGAAAAAATATAGTTTCAAATGACTGAATTTTGCATCAAATCCCATTCATCTGATACTAGCCAGACTGTGCAGATTGAACAATTTAATGAAATTAGACATGTAGAATAGTAGAAATATTGGTGGGTCCGTCCGAATTTGAATCGGAGTCACCAGCACCCCAAGCTGGAAGGATACCAAGCTACCCCACGGACCCATTTGATAAAAGGGGAAAGGGAAAGAGGTTTATAAGCTTAGCCCAGAGGTATCACTTCATCTACTAGATCTGCATGAGCAACGATCATGCGGCGGCAACAGTAGCGAGTCAAACCTAGGTCGTCCAAGACTTCTTTGGGATCTTCTCCCATCTGGACTCTTTTTACGTATGTCTCGTATAGGCCTCCGACAACCTTGCCGCAAGTAAAGCACCTTACTGGGATCATCATATAGCATCACCTGTATGACTTCTGTCTCTTCTTTCTGGCACCGCGTCCCTGTGGTTTCTTTGGAAGTTTTCTACGCGGGTCGCTGATAAGTAAAGAGCGGTCATATTGTTTGAAGCTTGCTTCTAGCTCTGCATCTTGCAGAAATTCTACGAGTCCCTTGGCAATGGAAGTACGGACTGCTTCAGCCTGTCCCATAAATCCTCCACCCTGGACATTTACGTTGATATCTACAGCTGCGGCTTTATCTCCGGCTAGAGCTAAGGGTTCCATCATTTTGAGACGGGCAAGTTCAGGAGTGTAAATCTCGATTGGGACATTGTTTACTCTGACCTTTCCGGTCCCACTTTTTACGGAAGCACGAGCGACAGCTTCTTTTCTTTTACCGCTGGTATTAACTACGTCTGCCATACAATCACCTCACTCTAGATCCGAGACGTTCTGCAACTTCACCAAGGGTTACATATTTGTCAGTCCAAAGTGTCATCGCGCTTTCAATCTTTTCAATCTTAGCGGACTCTAGTTCTTTGGGAATTCCAACATATACCCTTACTCTGCGGTATGCTTCTCTTCCTCTTGGGTGCATGTAGGGAATCATTCCCCTAACAGTTTTCTTGAGGATAAGATCAGCTCTCTTAGGGAAGAACGGACCGCTGGTCTGTTTTCCACGGTGATATTTATCAAGGTATTTGTTGAAGATCACTTGCCTGTCGCCGGTAATGATTGCTTTCTCGGCATTTACCACAATTACTTCTTCACCATTGAGGATGCGTTTTGCGATGTTAGTGCTGAGACGACCGAGGATGTGTTTATCTGCATCAATAACGATTGCCATGAGATCACCCCATAATCCTTACGCCTTTACCAGTGGGGTTTTCTTTCACTAGCTCAGCGATCGTAAGCTTCTTTCCACCAGCTTCTTCTATTGCTTTTGCTGCTGTAGCAGAAAAACGATAGGCAGCGATTGTCACATTCTTGTTAATCTTTCCAGCACCCAGGACTTTTCCAGGTACTAAAATGATATCTCCATCGTTTGCATACCTCTCCAGCTTGCTCAAGTTTACTTCAGCCCAGTTTCTGCTGGGTTTTTCTAATCTTTGAGCAATGTCTCGCCAGATGGCTGCATCCCCTTCACGTGTTTCCCTCTTCAGTTCAGCGATGAGGGCCACTAAGTTGGGATCTGTCTTCTGTGTCTTTTTCATTCTGACTCCCTCGACATTGAGTGGGAGCTCTAAACAGGATGGAATAGATAAACCTTTCCAAAGCCCGTTTCGTAATCAAATGCCTGCTGGAGACCAAAAGAGTCTATTTACAAACTATTCGTAGGCGAAGATTTATAAACAATTCATCTTCTTCATTAGGTATAAATATAATCAGATATAACCTCCTTTTGGAAGTCTTAGATTTATATTGATGGTGATTATCCATGATACGATTTGGTCCCGCTGGTATCCCGCTCTCGTGCAAAGGAAGAACACTCAGGGATGGCATTGAAGATGTCCACAGCCTGGGCTTAACTGCCATGGAAGTACAAATGTTACGGATTAATGCCATGGAAAGATTTCCTGATGAAGAGGAAGTCGGCCTCTCTCCTTTAGAAATTGAAACTGACCTTATTGTGGAGATCATCCGGACCAAAGGGAAAAAGGAAATCAGCATCACCGACCCTTCTGAACCAATTAAAGAATCAGATGTACTCATTACACTTGTTTCCGGCCTGGCTCAGACTTATTCAGAGTTTAATGAGATTGGCGAAATGGGTAAAGAAATGGATGTCCAGCTCTCCATGCATACGCCATACTACATGGATCTCGGGTCCAATGATGAGTTAACTGAAAAATGCATAAATGCCCTGAGATGGGCAGGCATGATGACTGACCAGATGGATGGTAAAGTCGTTGTCACCCACATGGGCTTATACAATGATAACCCCAAAAAACAGACTAAAAAGAACATTATCGACAATCTTTCTGAAATCATGGCCTGGTGGGATGAAAATGGAATCCGCCCCAAGCTTGGTTTAGAAATGAGTGGCCGGCAGGAAGTATTCGGCTCAGTATCAGAAATCTTTGAAGTCTGCGATAACGTTGCTGGAACTATTCCGGTCATTAATTTTGCACATGTGCATGCCAGAGGAGGCTCACTACATGAGCCAGAAGATTTTGGCGCACTTATTGATGAGGTTCGCAAATACACCAGCGGTGACATCTATGCTCATTTTGCCGGTGTTGAACACGAAGGCGGTAACGAGAAGAGAATAACACCGATCAAACGCGGAGATCTTAAATTTGAACCGTTAGCCGAGTATCTCGCCGATGAATCTGCCAATGTCACAATTATTTCTTCTTCGCCCTTGCTCGAGCACGACGCCATGTATATGAAATTGATTTATGAGCGTATGCTGACCAGAAAAGTCTCTAAAGAAACCCGGGCTAAAAAAGGCAGCAAAGAGCAGAATGAAGATGATGAAGGTTACGACATCTCTCTGGAAAAAGTCTCTTCTGCCAACGGTATCAATCTGCCTGATCCTTCGCAGGATGAGGCGGAGGAAGATGAGCTGGTGGAGCTCGAAGAGTTAGATCAGGTCAAACCTGCGCCTAAAAAGAAGAAGTAAGGAGATCTCATGAAAGAGATTCTCAACTATCTGCAAAACGCTATCCAAAACTCTTTGGAGACTGTGGATTCCGCAGCAGTTGAGGCTATGGTCGCGGCGCTTATTGCTCCGCGGAAGATCTTCATCTATGGTGTAGGGCGTTCGGGACTCATTGCTCAGGCTTTCGCCGTGCGTCTTGTACAACTTGGTTTCGATGTCCATTTTATTGGAGAAATGACTACACCGATCGTTGATTCGGGCGATCTGGTAATTATTGTCTCCAATACTGGTGAAACAATGTCGGCAGTGCAGACCGCCAACATTGTGCGACGGGTAGGTGCTGAGGTAATCTCCATCACTGCACATCCCAACTCCAAACTTGGTCACGCTTCCAATATTATCATTCAGATAACTTCACCAAATGATCGCGAAAAGAAACGCAACGCGCCGCTGGGTACCATCTTTGAAGACGCTACGTTAATCTTTTTTGACTCCTTGATTCCATTGATTATGGAACAGACCGGTCAAAACGAATCTTCTCTTGAACGCCGTCATGCGATTTGGGTCTGAACTTTTAATTTTGATTAAATTCTGCTCTTTCCGCCATGCTACAAGCAAGGCAAAATTTAAACACTACCAGCGCTCTCTTCGGCTTTGGTACGATGGCTGAGGATTTTAAAGTCACTCCTTGGGAAGTGAGCGGTGAAGTAGATTACGAGATGTTAATTGAAAAGTTTGGAACGAAACATGTCGACAATGCTCTGCTTAAACGCATGTCGAAATATGGTGAACTTCATCCGTTGCTGCGGAGAGGAATCGTCTACTCCCATCGAGACATGGATTGGATTCTGGATCGCTATGATGCCGGAGAAAAATTCTATCTCTACACTGGCCGAGGACCATCCGGGCACACTCACATGGGGCACCTCATGCCTTGGATTTTTACTAAATATCTGCAGGATACTTTCAAAGTCCCTCTTTATTTCCAGCTTACCGATGATGAAAAATTCCTTTTTAATGATAAATTATCCTTAAGCGATACTAAAAGCATGGCTTATGAAAATATGTTGGATGTCATTGCTTTAGGTTTCGATCCAACATCTACTAAAATTCTTATCGACACTGATTGTGTCAAGACCCTTTATCCCATTGCCTTGAAAACTGCTAAAAAGATTACTTTCTCTACTGCTAGAGCAGTCTTCGGCTTTGAAAATTCTACCAATATTGGCAGCATCTTTTACACCAGTATGCAGGCGGCTCCCGCTTTCATGGTTTCGGAAATTGAAGGAAAAAATGTACCTTGTTTAATTCCCTGTGGCATTGATCAAGATCCGCACTTCCGGGTTGCCCGCGACATTGCTCCCCAACTAGGTTACTATAAACCAGCTTTACTGCACAATAAAATGTTTCCTGGTTTGCAGGGCACCGACAAGATGTCTTCTTCTCAGCCCAACAGCACGATCTACACTACAGACACGCCCAAACAGGTTCGTAAAAAGATCATGTCAGCATTTACGGGCGGTGCGGTGACTGTCGAAGAGCAAAGAAAAAACGGCGGCAAGCCAGAAATCTGTTCTGTCTTCAAATACAAACATTTCCTGTTTGAAGAGAATGATGAAGCTTTAGAGGAATTAATGAGAAAATGTCGCAATGGTGAAATCCTCTGTGGCGAGTGTAAAAAATCTCTTGCCGACTCGATGGTCAAATTCATCGAGATCCATCAGGAAAAACGTGAAGCGGCTAAAGACAAAGTACAGGATTATCTGTATTGCAGTGACTAAACGCTTAATTACTAATGCGTTTTTTCTCCCTCTATGAATGTCTCAGAAATCCTAGAAGGCTTGAATGCTAATGAATCAAGGCTACTTCTAGCGCTTGCAGCCCAGGATCAACCAATGTCTCCTGAGGAAATCTTCTCAACAGGCGGCTTCGAGCAATTGGTTGAAGTGATGAATGCTGCTTCCTGGCTAAATGCCAAAGGTCTAGTCATCCTTTCTGAGACTTCTTTTAAATGCTATTCTTTAAAGAAACCATTTGATGAACCTCTGCCTGAAAGAAGAGCTTTGAGCTACATTCTCGCTCATGGTGGCGAAATCGAGATGTCCGAACTGTCACAGGCAGTAGATGACTCCGAAACCTCGATTGCTTTAGGGTGGCTGAGGAAGAAAAATCTGGCTTCTATTAACAAAGCCTCAGGCAAGACTTTAATCATTCTTACTGAGGAAGGGAAAGCAAAGGCTGAGACCGATACTGCTGATGAAATCGTTCTAAAAACTTTAGCTAACGGAGAAACCGTAGAAAGTGAGCTTGATCCTAAGGCAGTTTCTCAATTAAAATCCCGACAAGATCTCATTTCTGAGCGGGTAGTCACCAACCGCAGCCTCACTCTTACCGACTTAGGACGAGAGATAGTCAACAGCGGTTTAGAAGTCAAGGAAGAAGTTGCCCAGCTCACTCCCGAATTAATTCAAAGCGGGAAGTGGAAAGAAGTAGCAATCCGCAAATATGATGTTCGAACCTTTGCTCCGGCGATCTATCCTGGAAAAAAACATCCGCTGAGTCGGGTAGCTGATGAAGTCCGGGCGATTTTTACTAGCATGGGTTTCAAGGAAGTAGACGACCAGTTCGTTCAATCTGCCTTCTGGAATATGGATGCACTTTTCACACCCCAAGACCATCCCGCCCGTGATCTGCAGGATACTTTTTATCTAGCACATCCCAGCAGTACCACTTTAGAGGATGCTGTCGTTGAAAAAGTCAAGGCAGTCCATGAAAACGGCGGTTCTACTGGCTCTACTGGCTGGGGTACTAAATGGTCAAAAGAAGAAGCAGAACGTCTGCTTTTAAGGACACACACCACTTCCACCAGTATCCGTTACTTGTGCCAGCATCCTGATGAACCTGTCAAAATGTTCTCCTTGAGTAAAGTTTTCCGTAAGGAAGCTATTGACGCAACACACCTTCCCGAATTCACTCAGATTGAAGGTATCATCATGGATAAAGATGCTAACTTCGATATGCTGTGCGGCGTCATCAAAGAATTTTACCGGCGCATGGGTTTCACTGATATCCGTTTCCGCCCTGGCTATTTCCCCTATGTGGAACCATCTTTAGAAGTGGAAGTTAAATTCAGAGGACGGTGGATGGAGTTAGGCGGTGCAGGTGTTTTCCGCCCGGAAGTTACTGAACCCTTTGGCTTAAAATATCCTGTTTTAGCTTGGGGAATGGGCTTTGAAAGGCTAGCGATGTTACGCTGGAATCTTAAAGATCTAAGGGATCTCTACATCAGCGACGTCGACATGCTGCGTCAAAACCCCATTCTTTAATTAATCTCAGCGTCTGACTTTTGATGGTTCAGGCAGTGGCAGATTGAGCATACACTCGTCTGCCATTAAGGCATATTCAATCGCTTTGGTTCTCATGCCGAGTGCATAATTTTCCTTGGAAAGCGTGGAAAGAATTTCAGCCTGGCGTTTAATCATCGCCCGCCGTGAGATGGTAAACATCCGTAACGCCTCATCGTCATCTCCTGTTTTGATGGCAATCGTTCCTAAGAGATAGTATGCCCGGGCTTCATCATCATAATCTTTGAAGCCCATAGAAACAAGTCTCATCAAAATTTCTTGGGCTTCGTGGAGATCTTCATTCTTGAGCAGTGATTCTGCAATGCAGCATTCAACATTGGTGTCTACATGGTCATCAAAGACACCGCGGGCCCGAATGAAGGCGCGGTATGCTAAATGATATTCATCGTGATCCATGTGCAGCTTACCTTCGATCAGGTAACCTTTGAATCTTTCCGAAGGAATGCTCGAAGCCTCCATCATCTTGGTTAGAATTAAACAGTATTCCGCACGGCCAAGTCTTCTTGCCATTTCGGCCTGCACATAATGGACTACGTCGCTGTATCCCGGCGTCATGTCTCTGATGTTGGAAACGGTCTCAAACAATTCATCATCGGGGGAAAGCATCAATTCTGTAGCATGATTGTAGAGGAGAATTTCTGCATCGTTGTATCGCTTAGCCATAATTAAGTGATACAACACTTCTTTGATCTCATCTTCATGAAGCCAATAATCCGCGGCAAAATTGTGGTAATCTTCGATGCGGTTGGAGTCTGTTACAGACAGGACATATTCTTTGATTTCCTGAGGCAGATCAACCATCCCTCGTTCATCAACTGGTAACAATGAAACGCTGATGTCAGGGAGAACATCGCGGCTAAACGGTTTCCTAAACACGGAAGCCATGGCGATAATTGGTTTGAATTTTTCATCAAGTGAATCCCATAACTCCGGACCTTTGCATTTCCGGATATCTTGATAGCGGCTGAGGTCAATTTCATTCTCTTCCACATACTGAAGAATCTCGGCAACCCGCTCTTCACCTTTGGGAGATAAGAAGTAAACTTTCCTTCTGGTTTTTCCTTTTTTAATATGAGACTGCTTCTCTGTCACGTAGCCATTTTCTTTAAGTTTCTTCAGCTCGATTGTAGCATGCGCTCTCGAGATCCTGAGTCCCGCGGCTATACCGTCCTGACTGATGTCGATGGGCACATCATACGATTCAAGATATTTGGTGTAGTTCGACAGATGGATGATAATCCGGTCTGCAACTGTTAATGTATTCGGCAACGTATCTCCCGCTTTCCTAATCGCCCTCTACATTAAAAAACGGTTTGTTAACGCCGATGATGAAAAATACTATTTTGCAAATCTCACTGCTTATGAATGTCTTGGTCTGCAGCACCCCTGATGTAGCAAGTATCAATCTTAAAAATGCCATTCTTTCTCCAGACTGGCTCGATTATGGTGACTTTCAGGGTAATCCAGCATTCGTCAAAAAGAATCTCATGCTCATTACTATTGAACGGCACCACGTCTATGCTGACGATCTTGATCTAGAAATCGTCGATCAGTTGGGGGTCGTTGCTGATAATATTATTTTCTTATCTAAACATAAATCTGCATCCGAAAAGAAAGCCTTGACGGTGCATCCGATTGGTAATTGGGGCAAAGCAGACCTGGGCGGCAAAGACGGAGAATTAACACCTGCCGCACCGCATCTCATGAGCGCACTTCTGCGGACAATGAAAAAGACTGCTGCCCACCTTGCCGACTATGATATTGTCTTTGAGGTGACACACCACGGGCCCTTATTGGCCACTCCAACTTTATTCCTGGAAATTGGCAGTACGGAAGCCGAATGGACCAATCCCGCTGCGGCGAGTGCATGGGCAGAAGCGTTATTTTCAGTAGTTGAAGAGCGAAATCATCCGATTGCAGTAGGGGTTGGTGGAGGACATTATGCCCCGCGCTTCTCGGAAACGGCCTTATCTAAAAAGTTGGACTTTGGCCACATGATTCCCAACTATGCCATTAATTTTGATGATGTCGCCGCGCTAGCCGCTTCAATCAGCAAAGCCATGGAAGCCAGCAATACTGATCAGGTTTTTGTCCATCGCAAATCAATGAAAAAGGAACAGGCGGCAGTGGTAATGGAAGCGATCGCTTTGGCCGGAGGCGCCGCCCTTGACTCTTCTTCATTGGAGCTGTTGGATTAATCGGAGATGATTGTTCCGTTAATCTCTAAGCTTCCTGAAATGGCTCTCCTCATCTCTTCTAAATCTCTGCCGGATACAATCAGCAGCGGTAAGCGGCGACGCATAACAATTTCGGCGCCCATCGCATCAAAAACACCTGATTTGCCGGCATCATGATCTCCCTTCAACATCTCATTCAGTTCGGCAAAAGTCATGTTTTTAATCTTTTCAGCACGGGGATCTTTTTTAGGATCCGCAGTATAAACACCATCTACGGAAGTAGCGTTAATGATTCTTTGAGCACCTACTGCTTCAGCAAGGGCCGCGCTGACACCATCAGTAGTATGTCCAGGCACTGTTCCACCCATGATCACAATCCTTCCTTCCGCACCCATAGCGGCTGCTTCTTCAACAGTCTCCGGAATCTTGTCCTCAGCGAGCTCTTGCAAGGCTAATTGTAACATCTTAGCATTTATCCGCGTAGTCATGATCCCTAAAGTATCCAAGTCAAATTCTGATCGGCCCATGGCTCTTGCCGTATTGATATAATAACGAGCAATCTTTCCGCCGCCGCAGACTACATACAATTGGTAAGTTTTTGACAATTCTTTAAGAAGATTTGCCAGTTTGGCGAGAAACTCACCATCATTCTCTCCCGGAATAAGGATGGACCCTCCTAGCGATATGACGACTTTATCCACTGAAACCACCAAAGATTTTATACCGCATCACTTCTTGCATTAAAAAAAGAGTGGTAACAGATGGCTGCTGACGAGGGCGATTATGAAAGACAGATGGAAAAGCGTAGATACGATTTTAAGCGCGCATTGGAAGAGATTAGGGATATCCATGGTCGCGGAACGGAACTCGTATCTGTTTACGTGCCCCCTGACAAACAGATTTCGGATGTAGCCGGCTATCTGCGGGGTGAATTATCACAATCACAAAACATCAAGAGCAAGCGAACCCAGAAAGCTGTTTCAGGCGCCATCGAATCAATTCTGGCTCGCTTGAAGTATTTCAAGACACCTCCGCCGAACGGAGTCATTTTCTTCATTGGGGAAGCTCCCACATCTGGTGATCAGACAAAACAAGTACAGTTTGTCTTGGAACCGCCGGAACCAATCACTTCTTTCCTCTACCGATGTGATTCAGAGTTCTATACTGAAAAATTGTGGTCGATGTTAGATGAGAAAGAATCCTTCGGCCTGATTGTTATTGACCGATCGGAAGCAACCGTTGGTCTGCTGAAGGGAAAAGCCATTGTGGTTTTAAAGAACGTTCAGTCTTTTGTTCCTTCTAAACACGGACGTGGAGGTCAGTCAGCATTGCGTTTTGAGCGTTTAATTGAAATCGCCGCTCACGAGTTCTTTAAAAAAGTAGCTGAAATTGCTGACGATGCTTTTCTGAATCAGAGCAACCTCTCCGGTATCTTAATTGGTGGTCCGGGAGATACTAAAAAGTTCTTCATTACTGAGGAATATCTTAACCATGAGTTAAGAAAGAAAGTCCTTGATCCCGTTGATACCAGCTATACCGATGAGTACGGCCTCAAAGAACTGGTAGAAAATGCCAAATCAATTTTAACCGACCTGAGTCTCAACCGCGAAAAGGAACTGATGCAGCGTTTCTTCCGGGAACTGCGTAAACCAGACGGCGGTCTTTCCTGCTATGGTGAAGCAGAGGTCCGTCATGCGTTAGAGCTGGGCGCGGTCGATATGCTGCTGATTTCTGAAGGTCTGCGACTTAAGCGGATTAAAATCAACTGTGCAACCTGCGGAGAGATGGAAATAACCGCTCCCGACGAAGACCACGTTCAATGTCCCCACTGTAAGTCAACAACTCCCGAAATTCTGGAAGTCAAAGATTTCATCGATGCCTTCTATGATGAAGCGGATCAAGTAGGTACTAAGGTAGAATTGTTGTCGGTAGACTCCGAAGAAGGCGATATCCTGCTCCGGGCCTTCGGCGGCTTAGCGGCAGTGCTTAGATATGGTATAGGGGGAATGTAAGTTTGGACCCACTGCAGACTTATCGTGATGAAGTGCAGGCGGCCACAGCTAAAGCTTTTGCTGAACTAGGCATCGACGATGCTAAATTCGATCTGGAAGTGCCTTCAACAGCGATTGCTGATTTTGCTGTTCCTTGTTTTCCCTTTGCTAAAATTTTGAAGAAGGCACCTGTTGCGATTGCAGCAGAGGTAGCCGAAAAGATTCAACCATCGGCGCTGATTTCTAAAGTCTGGGCTGAAAACGGTTATCTCAATTTCAACATCAACGCTGGCAAATTAGCGCAATCGACAATTTCCGCGATTATTGCGCAAGAGGCCGATTATGGTAAATGGGCGAAGAAAGACGGAAAACTGCTTCTGGAGCACACTTCCGTAAACCCTACCGGGCCAATTCATATCGGCCGGGCAAGAAATCCCATTATCGGTGATACACTGGCACGCTGTCTACGGGCCTGCGGCTATGATGTGACTACTGAATACTACGTCAATGATGTTGGTAAGCAGGTAATCATTCTCACCTGGGGCCTGGAACATCTTGACCGATCTTCCGAAGATGAAGGACGCGATAAAGCAGATCATCGTCTGGTGGGTTACTACCGTAAAGCTAATCAACTGATGGAAGAAGATCCAGAGGTTGCCAACGAGATTGGCCAGATGCTTCGCAAGTTCGAAGATGGCGATCAAGAGACAATCGCTCGCGTTCGCAAAACTGCGAAGATGATGCTGGATGGAATTCTTGAAAGTTTAGCGCTGATCAATGTTTCCTTAGACAATTTTACTTGGGAATCAACCTTTATCGAAAATGGAGCCGCAGCCGACGTAGTAAAACGTCTGCAGGCCTCAGAATTCTGCAAAGAAGAAGACGGAGCTTCCTATCTTGAATTAGAGTCTTTTGGCATCCATGGCCGCGAAACACGCTTTTTCTTCACCCGGGGAGACGGTACTACTCTGTACACAACCAGAGATGTCACTTACCATCTCAACAAATTCTCCCGCGCTGAGCGTATCATCAACATTCTGGGTGAAGATCAGAAGTTAGGGCAGGCTCAGCTGGCGATCGCTTTGAAACTTTTAGGTGTAGATCGAAGTCCGGAATGTGTCTTCTACTCTTTCGTATCACTTCCCGAAGGTAAAATGTCTACGCGCAGAGGGCAGGTAGTAAACCTTGACGATCTGATTGAAGAAGCTGAATCACGAGCCCTAGAAGAAGTGAAAAAGCGCCGCTCTGATCTTTCTGAAGAAAAAATGATCGAGATCGCTCAGGCGATCGGGCGTGGTGCTGTAAGATACAACATGGTGCGTGTGCAGCCGGAAAAACCTTTAGTCTTCCGCTGGGAAGATGCTCTTAATTTTGAAGGAAACAGCGCGCCTTTCGTTCAGTATGCACATGCTAGAGCCTGCAGCATCCTTCGTAAAGCTGGAACATTCTCCGAACAGGCAGATTTTTCCACGCTTACCGATTCCTATGAAATGCAGCTCATCAAAACCTTAGCGAGGTTCCCTTCGGTAGTGAAGGAAGCTGGTGAAAAAGCGAGAATCCACCTGATTCCGCTCTATGCGCATGAGCTGGCTGCTGCTTTCAATCTCTTTTATACATACGTACCAGTCTTAAAGGGTGATAACAAAGATGCGCACCTGACTCTCGTAGACTGTACTCGAATCGTTTTAGCCAATGCCCTTGACTTGATGGGTCTCTTTGCTCCCGAGGAGATGTAAATGGAGATTGTACCACTCACTGATGAAGATCGTCTCGCTGTCAGGATGCTGGAAGTAGCCTGCATCCGCGAATATGCCGAAGTAACACTAGGATTAGATTGGAACAACGATCTCCCCAAAGAAACACGAGACTGCCTTGGAGCTTCTGCGCCCAAATCTTTTGGCTATTACCGTGATAGTGCTTTGAGTTTCGTCGCTAAAGAAGGCGGACAAGTCGTGGGTGTAATTTTCAGCCAGATGCTGCATTGGATCGACAGTGTCGAAAATGTAGCCTGGGTTGAAAACATCTGTGTGGGTGAAGAATACCGGCGGATGGGGGTAGGTTATCTGCTGATGCGGCACCTCGCCCAAGAAGCTAAAAAGCAGGGTGCACAAATTATTCAATCCTCAATCGGTTTGAAAAACATCCCTTCGCTGATGCTGCACCGGAAATTAAATTTCTTAGGCGAAGACCGCAAAATTGCCACTCTGGATCTCTCCACGTTCAAAGGCTGAACGTGTATGAATCCAGACTGTACTTCGTCTTAACCAATTTTTCAATTTCATCTTTTTCAGCGGCAGAAAACCCATCTGCGTACATTTCTTCTTTAAGAGTCTCCGAGAGTGACGCTGCAACAAGTTCCGAAATATGATTTATTTCTGGAATAAAGCCTAATATGTCAAAAATAGAAGTCAAACCCGCTCTTCCACGTTTATCTGCCTGCAGAACATGCAACTCTGGACATTTCAACAATAACGTAGTCTGGATAGCGACTGCATTATTTCTTACGACCTGTCCGCTGCCTGATATTTTTTTACCATTTACTTCGATATCATTTATTGCTTTATATTCTGCTTCAATGTCTAATTCACCAAGTGCAGTAACTACACTAGCACAAACAGAACTAATCAGTTTACGCACATCATGATTTTTTCTTAATACTGTACAAAAGATTAATTGATGGGGATCAGTAACAATCGTGCCGCCACCAGACATGCGTCTGATGATCGTGTAATTAAGATTTCTCGCCGCTTCTAAATCAACTGTCGTTGCTGATTTTTGAAAATATCCTAAGGAGATGGTTGCTTTGTTTCGGCGGTAAATGTGAAAAGAATTAGGTTGGGATAAAAGAATTTCATCAGCCGCTGCGGAGTAAGCAGGGCTGAGAAATCCTGAATTGATTTTTCTGATCAGGTAACAATCTCCTTTATCCGGTCTTCTTCGATGGCCCGACGAACTTCCATGGCCAGACGGCGACCCGTGGACATGTTCGTTCTCCAGAGGGCGTTACCATAGGCATGTCCGACATTCATGTGGACATTGGTACCGCCACCAATTCTGGGCGCTACGTCATAGATGTAAAAGTTCAGGTCTTTATCAACACAGGTTTGTAAGCAGAAAGGACCGATTATTCCTGGTGAATAGTATTCTTTGGCAGCGGCCACATACTTTTCAGCAAGTTTGAAGGCATTTTCCAATAATGACTCACGCAGTGTTGCTGAATTATGTCCGCATACAGTATATTCTGGCACTCTCTGTGCATCATTCAAAGTCATTTGCTGCGGAGCTGGTAGCCTTACATGCCCATCCAGTGAACTTTCAAATCTCCAGTCTACACCAATTAACTCGACCTTTTCACCGAGTGTTTCTAAAGGTGAGTAGAAGAAATCAAGATTAAAGACGGGTCCAATGATATATTCTTCCATTCTGGCTGTTTCCAAGCATTCTCTGTCAATAACTCCCTGCCGGATCAGCTGTTCTGACTTTTCTACATATTCTTCATAGGATGCTGCTGTAAAGAAACCTCTTTCCAGTTTCTTTTTTGCATGATGTAGCTTGATTATACTCAAAGAATCAATGTCCTGTGGATCAGTGATCTTTTTAGGAAACGGCATACCTGCTTTTTCCAGCAACCAGTAATAATCCTGTTCGCCGCCGCGGTCTTCACTGCGGAGCATGTTTCGGGAGCCTACAAGAGGAACTGCAAAGTCATTCTCAACGGCATCGATCGAGCAGTAAGAGGTAAAAGAGCGGTTGGGAACAAAGAGGATATTATCCTTCTTTAGTTTCTCCATATTTTCTTTTTTGAGAACCTCATCGTATTTGTTGAGCATCATTACTTCATCGACCATTCCGCGGTAGATCTTTCCTTCTTGGTCACGGAACGCTTTGAAGTAGCGGGAATATGGCGAATCCCTACCAGGCTGGCAAATGGCGAGTGTTCTAAAGCCCTCTTCTACGGCACCATCACAAGTGTCAAGTGCGGAATGTGAGCCAACAACGCCTATCTTTGCTTTGGTAAGGTCATATCCATCCACGATATCATGGATAATCTTCCTATCTATCATATGACTGCACCTGCCCCTCAAATGCCAGTATATGAGATAAACTTAAGCCTTGTGCGTTAGCCAAAATACACCCGGTCAGGCGAGTCCCAGCAGAAGAATAGTAGCCACAAAGGCTACCACTCCGAAGACATCGATCATGGAAGTAATCAGCGGGATACTGTGATCATCGGGATCCAGTGACAGTCTGAAGGTTAAGATTGACAGGTAATACGCTAACACACAGAGAATGGTAGTCGAAATCATTCCGGCAATGAGTGATAAAGCAATCATCGTTGCTAAGGGGGGTGATTCCATTCCGAGAAATCCGCTCACGGTGAAGGTGGCCACGCCGATCAGGACAAAGGCGAAAATACCAAAGACATAGGTGATGGCAAAATTTTCAAAGGCCAGTTTGCCAGGTATTGCTTTAGGCCGCAAAAGACCCATGTGCAGGTATGATGAAAATCTAGAGGTCAAAATACCGCCCAGTGAGTTGGAACTGCCGAGGAATGGTGAAACCATAATCAAGAGGGCCGGGAGGGCAATGAAACTCTCTAATTCATTATTGATTAACGAACCGGCAACGATCTCGATGATAATGAAAATCAGCAGGGTGGGAATACTCTGAACAAAGATTCTTCTGACTTCATCTTTCTTTTTTAGCAGGACATAGAGGATTAACATCACGGCCACAATGACAAAAATGATCGAGAAGATCACAATCAGCCAGTCGTGCATATGCGGGTTGATTACCAACAGAGTCGTGGCAAACAACATTGGCATTGTCACAATATCCCCGGCGGCGGTAATGATTGGTGCAGAGATATTGTCCAGGTCCCAGTCGTGCTTAAAGCCAGTTACAGCTACGATGACATTAATGACAATTAATACTAAACTAGAGAGTGTCCCGCCCATTACTGAAATAAAGATGAATTCATGAAGGGAAATACTCTCGATGCCCATGACGATGGCTGCCAGTTTAGCAAAGGCCCCCATCACCACAGCCATGACAATGGTCAGAATGATGGAGGTTTCGACATTTTGTCTGAGAACACTTCCTTTTTTAAAGGACAGTTCAAAAGTACCCATGTGTACAGCTGTACCCAGACGGCTGCCCACTGCACCAAAGATGCTTCCTCGTACACCAATAGCCGGAGTAATAAGGAGCATTAAGGCCGGTACAATTGCCAGCAAGTCGGTCATGTACCCGAGGGTAACTCCCGACACTAAACCAACTAATGAGGAAATAAGAATTGAAACAAAGCCTAATGAGAATACGGTCTTATTTCTAAAGAAAAACGATCGCATCTCTGACATGTTTCCACCTAACTATAACATCATTCTTGCAGATCTTTAGGGGTTAGGTGTTCATTACCTTCTGCTAAATCTCTGAAATATTCTTCACCATCTTCTGGTCCGCTGGCAAATAGTAAATCTCCGGCTTTAATGGAAGAATTCATGTCAGGACCATAAATGTATTTTCTACCGCGCTTAATGGCAATTACCCGCATACCAGTGTTCGTTGCCAGTTTAATTGCGCCCAGGGTGGTATCTGCTAAATCAGAACTTTCATCCACCATTGCGGAAGTAATAATCACCTCAGATTCTCTGAGTGACAGCTGCACTACGGGATGAGTCGGCAGTTCAAACCTAACGACGCCGGCGATTTTGGTGGCAGCATAGGAAATTTCCTGCACTGAGTGAACCATCTTGATGATCTGTAGTGCTTTGTAGGTGTCCCCGTCTTTGAGGACTTCCTGGATTGCCGAGCGTTGTACTTCATCTCCCAGTTCTTCCATTCTTTCCTGAAGAATGAACACTTCTTCGGCAATTTCACGATTATTATAGAGTAATGAAGAATATGCCAGATCTACCATTAATTCCGAGGTGTCTTTAATTTCTAAGATCATCTCTTCTAAGCTGTATTCCTCTATTCCACTGGATACGTCGGCCATTTTTCTTCCCCATGGGCAAATTTACGCAGTCGGCGGAAACCGTCTTCAGTTCCACGCACAATCAGCATATCATTTTCTTTCAATCGCACATCGCCTTCAGGATCGTAAATCCACCTGATATCACGTTTTATGGCAATGATCCGCATTCCCGTTTCAGCTTCGATGCTGAGATCATCAATTGATTTTCCCCGCATGTCCGATTTTTTGTTAATGGTTAGCGGAAGAATTTTTTCTTCGGCATCGCGGAGTACAAATGATAAGAAAGGACCATTTTGTGGATTTATTTCTCTGATGCCTACAATGTCTCCGGCCGCTTTGGAGATGGCAGCTGCACTTTCAGCAATTTGAAGAAGTCCCGAAAGCTGAATGGCATCATCCTTGGTTCTTGAAGCCAGCATAGTTCTGCTTCTGATTTCATAGTTCAGAACATCCATCTTTGATTCAAGATGTTTGACTTCATCGCCGATCTCATTGCTATCAAACAGAAGTGACGCATAAGCTAGGTCAACAATTACTTCTGAGATATCTTTCATCTCTGTCAGCAATTCCCGGACTGTCAGATTTTCTTCTTCCCGTTCCTCGCTGAAATTGTCAAAGAATGACATATCATCCTCCAATTTAATTACTCAAGAAACTGGTCTAAACTATTTTAACTGTAGCTTGCAGCTTTGGACTTTAGAATCAGCGACTTGCGCCTTTTGCTTTAAAAATACCGCGATCTATGCTTGTAGTTACAGAAATTAATTAAATCAAAAGCGGATACCAAATAACCATGGACGATAAGATTGTTCTTTTAGGGGCACCCGGATCAGGCAAAGGTACCCAGGCCAAGAGGCTATGTGAAGAATTAGGTCTTACTTTAATCTCTACTGGAGATCTTCTGAGAAGTGCAGTCAGAGACGGCACACCTTTGGGTCTGAAAGCCAAAGAATTCATGGATGCCGGTAAATTAGTTCCTGATGAACTGGTAGTCGGCCTTATCGAAGAGAAGTTGAAAGGTCTCAACGGCGGCGTACTCCTCGACGGCTTCCCCCGGAATCTTGAACAAGCCAAGATGCTTGATAAGATCACCAAGGTGACGATTGCCATCGATCTCAATGTTGATGAAGATATTATCGTTGACAGAATCGTCAAGAGACGCAGCTGCAAAGACTGCAACGAAGTTTACCATCTTGATGCCAAGCCTCCCCGTGACGATGGCAAATGCTCAAAGTGCGGCGGTGAACTTTATCAGAGAAGCGATGACACTGAAGAAGTCGTCAGAAACCGTCTCAGCGTTTACAAAGAAAGCACCCTGCCTCTCGCTCAATTCTATCGGGACCGGGGTATTCTTGTCGAAGTTGACGGTCAAGGCGATATCGATGAAGTTTATTCACGCATCGTCAACGCCGTAAAGAAATTCAAAGCATAATCAAAATCAAACTCTGTAGCTTTTAAGCTGCAGAGTGCCTTAATTTTTCCAGATTATTCCCTCTTCAAGCAAAAGATTTAAAATAAAAGAGTTGTTGAAGCCTCTACAATAGCCCCGTAGTGTAGCGGTCAATCATATGGGACTCTGGATCCTGTGACAGCAGTTCGAATCTGCTCGGGGCTACCATTTTATCTATCTGGCTAACGGTAAAAGAGGAAAAATGCCAAATTGTGCCAGTATGAATTGATGATTGAATACTCCCTTAGGGAGGTAGCTGTTTTTCATTATTTTCTTGCATCATCTGCTCATCAGAGTCTTCTACATATTCCAATATGTCTCCTGGCTGGCACTTCAAGACCCGGCAGATGCCGTTTAAGGTAGAAAATCTGATGGCCGATATTTTGCCGGTTTTGATGTTGGACAGGTTTACATTGGAGATGCCAACCTGCTCTGCCAGCTGATTGAGGGAAATCTTCCGGTCCGCCATGACTCTGTCTAATCGCAGTATGATTGCCATTTTATCATAAAGTCTGATCAGACTCCTCCTGAAGTACCACACCGTATTGGAAAACGAGTGATATGCAATACACAACTATTGCTGCCAGCATGGGTGTGACTTCGATATTAGCATCATATTCCATTCCCGCAGTATTGGTAAGGCTAAAAGTCAAATTGAGTATCGTAACAACTACGCCCAGAATCAAGAGCAGGACAGCGATGCTTTTGATGTATTTTACATTCTGAATAGTAAAGGGAGTGCGGCCTTTACTGATGGCGTTCATCAGTTGATAAACAACAGTCAGGATTACCACCGTGATTACCACCGTTATGAAAAAGACAATTTCATTAAGCAGATTTAGGCTGGCATCACTGCTGTTGAAGATCTCATCGCGGATTTCCGGTACAAAGGCAGCAACGATAAACATAGCTATCGCTGCCAGAATTAGAAAGATGAGTAAAATTGCAATTAGATATGACCCAAATCTACAGATCTTTTGCAATCTTTTGATTTGAAATTCGCCGTCCATACTTCACCTTTATATAGAGAGGAATGCTCTTTTTATATATCACCTTTGTTAATGAACTTCAATAACAATTTAACGATTATCATTAAATAGTTAATGTTTATTAGTGTGTTACGATGCCTTCAAAAAGGGCATCAAAAATGAATGAGGCATGTAGTTGAAAGCATTATTCTTGAACAGCAGGGGTAATTATGACTTCTGAACATCCCATCGAGCTGATAAATCTCCATAAAGCGTATGGTGATTTTGTCGCTGTTGACGATCTTTCGCTGAATATTAAGAAAAATAGTTTTACAGGTCTGCTGGGTCCCAATGGTGCTGGTAAAAGCACCTCCTTAAAGATCCTGACCAACCTGATAGCTCCTACTTCTGGAGAAGCACTTCTTAATGGCATAAGTGTAACTAAGAACCCTTGGGAAGCGCTGCTAACCGTGGGAACCGTCATCGAAACTCCTGAATTTTATCTCTATCTTACTCCCCGAGAAACCTTCAGGTATGTCGGACAGCTTTTGGGAATGCGTTCCGAATCGATAAAGTACGAAACCGATGTACTTCTCGAAAAAGTAAAAATGAGCGAATGGGCGGATAAAAAATTAGGCACCTTTTCCAAAGGTATGCGGCAAAGAATTGCCCTCGCCCAGGCCTTATTAAACAGTCCCAACATCATTATTCTGGACGAACCCACCTCGGGATTAGATCCCCGTGGTATGGCCGAAATGAGAGAAATTCTCAAAAACCTCCGCAGCGGCAGCAAGGATCTCACCGTTTTGATGAGTTCACACATGCTGCACGAAGTCAGCGATCTTTGTGATTATATTGCCATGGTCAATCACGGTAAGCTGCTTGTTTATGACGATATTGACACAATTATTGGTGATACCGGTACCAGGAGATTAATTTTGAAAACGATTGAAAAACCAACGGACACCATCCTCAGCACACTTAGTAATCTTGACAATGTGCTTAGCGCTGAACTGTCAGGTACCGAGATTGAATTGATTTTAAAAGGTGGCAAATCTGAACAGATGGAGCTTTTCAATACTCTAGGCACAATGGGTCTTACGGTATACAGTCTCGCCGATGACGCCAATGCTCTGGAAGACAAGTATCTCAGTCTGATCAAGGAGTCGAGGTGAAAGCATGTTTGACGCAGATTATACAAATTCACCAGTAAGAATGAAACACAATCTCGGCACCTATCTTAAACAAGCTTACATCGTCATGAAGAACGAGATGGTTAAGTTCACCAGGGGAAAGAAAATTCTGGTCTACGGCGCCTTGATGGTACTAGTATTAGCTCTGCTGACTGGTATGCCTTACCTCTTTGGCGGAGAGCTGCCTGATACGACTACCACGCTTTCATCCTATTATGCATCATTTGTGGTGATTCTGGTCCTCTTATTCGCTACGCTCTTCTCTTCGACGTCATTAGTTTCGGAATTTGAGGAGAGAACCGCTTTGATCCTCTTCACCAGGCCAATTAAAAAGTCTTCCATTTTATTAGGAAAACTAATGGCCAGTATGGTGGTAGGAATCATCGCTGTTGGTATCTACTATCTGGTCACGGCAATAATCTCATTCATTGTTGCAGGCGGCGTTGCGAGCGATCTTTTCGTCTCCTTTGGACTGGCAGTTCTTTACCTGTTCTGCATGAGTGGTATTGCCTTGCTGATCAGCTCCGTGATGAAAAAAGGCAGTACTGCCGCCATCATTACCTTCATCATCCCGCTGATGATCTTTTCGATCATTTCCACGATCCTGATGATGAATGATGTAGCGACCTGGTGGCTGCCGCTTGATGCCTCCAACGCGATTCTCTCGCTGTTTGATCCGACAGTAGTTACTAATGTTTCACAGTCTGCCGGAGTCTTGGCAGTTTGGGGTTTTGTGACCACCATCATTGCTTATCTGTTCTTCAGAAAAAGGAACTTCTGAAGTTCCCCCTTTTTTTATTTTTTTAAATATTATTTTGATTAACTTAGTCTGAACAGTACTAACTTCCGCTACTATTCTGAACGCCGTTTAACCACAACTTCTGTTGTGCTTTCCAAGACAATCTCCCGTTTTTGATTGTAGACAGTAAGCTGACTCTCAACAATGCCGTTATATTTATTGCGCGGTGTTAAACGAGAAATCACCAGTTCTCCAGTCAAAGTGTCAGCCACGAAGACTGGTTTAAGCCATTCAGTTTTGGTGCTTTTGCCAGCGATTAATTCATCACCGAAACAATTGAGTTCCAGAAATCTATCCCATACGGTCAGCAGAGAAAACATGCCGGGAGCGATGAGCGCGCCAAACCTCGTCTTTTTAGCATATTCTTCATCAGTGTGAAGCGGCAGGTTATCATATTTTCTGGCAAATTCAAGCAGATCTTCTTTTGTTATGAGGATGGGTCCTAAAGAGTATCGCTTGCCCAGCTCAAACTCTTCTAAGAACATTGCCGGGGAATAAGCCTGAGATTTAAATTAAGTAGCCTGAAGGTCAACCTTCAGGCTGTATTTCGGCAGTAATTTTGTTGGGGCGTCTTTTCCAGTTTCCTTGATGGTATCTTATGAGGGAAGGGATCATTCCCAGCATCCAGCCGAGCGGTGCTGCATACCAGATACCTGTGTAGCTGAAGAGGCTGGAAAGAATGATGGAGAAACCCACTTTGGAGAAGAGCTCAATAATTCCCGACATCAGCGGAACCGAAAGTTCACCAATTCCCCGCAGGGTGTTATTGTAGAGGAGGATCATCCCTAAGAATGGGTAGAAACAGGCGGAGACGCAAAGGTACTGGTAGGCAATATTTACGACATTATTGATCTCAGCATCACTGTCGGCAATGAACCAGCGGGTAATATCATCTCCGAAATTGAAAATGAGTATCATTGATACAAAACTCAGGAGAATGATGACCACGGCGAGTTTTTTGAACCCTTCCTGGACCCGTGCTGTTTTTCGAGCCCCTAAGTTTTGTCCCGCGTAGATTGAAAAGGCCTGCGATAGGTTAATGAAAGCAAGGGTAGCGAACTCTTCGACCCGGACGCCAGCAGTGTATGCTGCTACTACTGTTGTACCAAAACCGTTGATGACTCCGGTGACCGCCATCTCACCTAGAGAAATGAGGCAGCTTTGCAGACCCATAGTAAGGCCCATTTTGGAAACCAACACCAGCTGCTTAAAATCTGGTCGGAACTCTTGACGTTTGATGTGGAAGATGGGGAATTTTCGGATAATATGAACAATACACAGTGTTGCGGAAATGGCTTGTGAAATAACGGTTGCCACAGCTGCCCCGGCAACATCCATGTGGAAGACGAGAATGAAGACTAAATCTAACACAATGTTAGCCAACGCCGAGATCATCAGGAAGTAAAGCGGCGTCTTACTGTCACCGATAGCTCGTAACAAAGCAGCAGCGACGTTATATGCCAGCTGCGCAGCGCAAAAGCCAATGCAGATTTGAATGTAGATTGTTGATTGATTAATGATCTCACTGGGTGTCTGCAGTAATTCCATCAAAGGCCGGGCGCCGTAAATCCCTACCAGGGTCAGAAGCACAGCACAGATTGCGGAGAGAAAAATGGCATTAACCACTGTTTTTTTGACCATTTGTTCATTTTTTGCACCAAAATAATGTGAGGTGACAATAGAGAACGCATTGGTCAAACCGATCATGAAAGAGATCATAAAAAACATGGTTGAGCCAGTTGCTCCCACTGCTGCCAAAGCCTGCGATCCTAAAGTATTGCCGACAATGAGTGTATCAACAACGCTGTAAAGCTGTTGAATTATGCCCCCAATAATCATCGGCAAGGCAAAAATCAAGATCTGTTTGAGCGGACGCCCTTCCGTTAAATCTTTTGTATGTCCGTTCCTTGTCATATTATCATATTTATATTCTAATCAAATTTTATCTTCTAACTAACTATCACCCTTTACTTATTTTTCTAACTTATCTGGCTCTCTAATTCATCACTAACATTAGCTGCTCTAATGGGCCATTGCATATGAACGTACAGCTCAGATTATCGAAGTTGATTATGAAATTATGATTAATAATTAATATAATAGCAATTTTAATCTTAAGTCCCCATACTCCTTGAAAAACTTTCCAGCTATTTTGGAAAATGAACACTCCGGACAACTAATTCAAAGGTTGAATTGAGGTATTTCTCGGACGAATGCGCGTTTGCTAAGAAAGGGCGTTGCTCCGGAAGAGGTGGTGGAATGGAGATACGAGTAAGACTGAAGAGTTGGCAACAACAAGCGTCTTGCGCTGGAGGTTAATTATATATACTTCCCAAACAAAACCGGGTATTAGTCAACGGAGACTCCTGAATGCTGATCAATTTTGTCAGAGGATTTTGCATGGCCATCGCAGATAGCGTGCCAGGTGTTTCCGGGGGAACCATTGCTTTTCTGCTGGGTTTTTATGATAAATTCATCGGTTCAATCAACAACATTCTTTCCGGCACTAAAGAGCAACGTCG
>ULSO01045044.1_pt1 | contig 31686 bp, 30 predicted proteins | sample 1956701 | NCBI WGS metagenome assembly ULSO01 (sample SAMEA4835708, study PRJEB28245) | human gut metagenome | biome: gut microbiome; material: fecal sample | place: Denmark | collected 2008 | reverse complement strand
TTGGACGCGGAGGAATGGAACCCTTAGATTCCATTGAGCCGGTAGTCATATTCACCAGTAGAGATTCTTTCGATGATTCTCTCCGCAATCTTTGAAAGTTCAGACTCAGGGAAATATCCCGAAGTAATCGTTCTCTCACCCATTGAAGAAAGTAAAGAGATCTTGCATTTCGCTAAGCCAAAATGATGAGCTATCCGCGAAGAAGCAATGTTGATAACCTGCACTCGATCATAATTGATGATTGTTGTTTCACGATCTACAATCCCATTTACAAAAGTAAAGAGGTTACCACCCATGTCGAATTCTTTCACATTGTATGAGAGATGGGCACAGGTCAAAAGCAACAGGACGATTAAGGCACTTATGGCAACTGGTATGTACATGAGTATTTCTGTCTCAACAATCCGTTCTTGAGCGAGAAGGTAGTCGATGAGAGAGTATCCCGATAGCGTGGTAATAATAACCGCCACAATTGCAACAAGTGAATAGCCAAGGAGGATAGGATACTTGGCGGCTGGTGGTTGTTTCATCGTCGCATGCTCATAAACAAACTCAGGCAGGAGATTGTCTAAGATCGAGGGTATTTTGTTGACGTTGGTCAAGAGACAAACTGTTGGTTTCTTCCCGTCGGAGCCGCTGAGTCCCACTACTTCTAATTCAATCGATGCTTTTTTGATTAGTCTTGACAAAAGTGTCTGACGGATGCAAACAGCATTGATCCTTGTAATTTTGAAAGAGGATCTGTATGTTTGAATCATCCCGTGTTGAATATGAATGGAATCTCCCTGCCGATACATCCGGAAGTTGTAGTATTTAACAACACCAAAGATTGGCGGGATAATGTCAGTTATAATGAAGATCAACAGCGGAACAATGACTCCACCTGAACTTTGAAAGAAGACGGAGACCAGGGCATAAAGTAGGAAAAATAATCCCACTACTGATTGTCCAGTAGGCAGTCCACAGATGCTGTGAATAAAGATATCCTTAAAGGTGAAATGCACCAGTGATTCTATTTTATCATCTGCTTCTTTTGAGTATTCATGATCGAATAGCTTGTTAGAAAGTTCTGCTCTAATTTTCAGAGCCAGATCTTCTTTAAAGGTTAAAACTGCCTCCGGCGCTAAAGCATTTACTCCTGAATTGATATTAATCTTAAGAGCAGAAGTGCCGAAGATCCTGTTTAGTACTTTACGTTCAACATTAATAGATGCAATTTTATGATAAGGAATTGTTTTTTTACTTTTTATAAGTAAATTCCTTTCGATAACTAATTCATCATCTTTGAAAAAGATATAGGTTTTCTTCCAGATTACATAAGACACAAAGATGGCTACAATAATCAAGAGAAAAATGTATATTGAGTATGATGTAGAGTCGTATGCAAAGATGAATAAGACGAAGAGGATGACTAATACATTCACCGATTGCTCAATAATTATCGAAGGGTGTAAGCGTATTCCCTTGTCACTGTTCAAGCACACTACCCCTGTCTTTAATCATTGAACGGACGAAATCATTCAATGTATCAGCGATCTGTTCCGCTTCGTCCCGGTTCAGATATTCGATAACAACTTTTCCACCAGCAGTGGTAATTTCAATGTTGGCGAGGCCGAATGCATTATTAATCGGACCTCGGGTAATCTCCACCTGGTGAATCCTTTCGATAGGGACTAAGATCCGGCGAAGAATGATAATGCCCCGTCGGATGTCGATCTTCTCATTAGTGACCATGTAACGATAATGTTTGTAGAAGATCGGTGGTGCAACAAGGCAGTAGATCAAAACAACAATCGTCATGATGATTAAGGCATATTCGATAGCTGCCAAATTTTCAGGAGACTTGTTATCGGTAAGAAGAAAAACAGCATAAAAAATCACGAGCATGACAGCAAAAGATATTGCATAGTTGATGTACATCGACTTTTTACACTTGGGGTTGAGCATCTTGTATTCGTCAGCCATTAAATCACTCCAAGTAAGCACCTTCAGAGGAATCGTGAACCAATTCCCGATATTTTTTCAGAACACCAGTTGGCTGGCGGTCGAGGATCTGGATTTTTTGCATACGCGCGTTGAGCTCATCATCAGAGATGCAGAGATTCAACTTTCTTGCAGGAATATCAATCTCAATCAGATCGCCTGATTCAACAGCCGCGATCGGCCCATAATCAAAGGCTTCGGGAGACACATGACCAATGCTGCCACCGCGCGTAGCTCCTGAAAAACGGCCATCAGTAATTAATGCAACAGAATCACCCAAACCCATACCGGCAATTAGACTGGTCGGTGTAAGCATTTCCGGCATTCCCGGTGCCCCCTTAGGACCTTCATAACGGATGACTACTACCGAACCGGCTGTTACTTTTCCAGCCATGATGGCTTCAATTGCCTCTTGTTCGGAGTTAAAAGCCATAGCCTTGCCTGTGAATTTCATCATTTTCTCGCTTACAGCCGCCTGCTTAACAATGGCCCCTTTTGGTGCAAGATTGCCTTTGAGCACTGCAATACCGCCTTCCTGATGGAAAGGATTGTTGAGAGGCCTCAGCACTGCTTCGTCTAAAACTCTGGCGGATTCGGCAATTTCCAGAATCGTTTGGTTATTGATAGTTGGTGCGTCATCCAGCTGATCTTTTAATCTGTTTAAAATTGCCGGTACACCACCTGCATTATCCAGATCACGCATGCTGTAAGGTCCACCGGGCCGCATGCTGGTGATGTGTGGAATTTGTTTAGAGATGGAATTGAATTCGTCAATTGAAACAGCATAACCAAAGGCGCGAGCAATAGCCGGAAGATGTAATGCAGTGTTGGTTGAACCGCCTATCGCCATATCGACTTTGATTGCGTTTCTGAAGGAGTTTAAACCAATAATATCATGAGAAGTCTTGTTAAGCTTGATCAGCTCTACAATTTTACGTCCGGATTCTCTGGCAATTTTTAATTTCTTTTCGTCAACAGCCAGGGAAGTTCCACAGCCGGTGATGCTTAAACCAAGTGTTTCAGTAAGACATGCCATGGTGTTAGCAGTAAATAGTCCGGAACAACTTCCTTCGCCGGGACAGGCAGCGCATTCGATTGCTTTGACTGCATTTTCATCAATTTTACCGGCTTTGTATTCACCAATTGCTTCAAAAACAGACTGTAAATCGAGCTGTTTATTGTCAAAAACACCGACTTCCATAGCTCCGCCGGTGACCATTACAACGGGAATATCCATGCGGCCGGCAGCAATTAGCATGCCTGGTGTGACTTTATCACAATTAGTGACACCTACCCAACCATCAAGGGCATGGGCTTCCACCATGATTTCACAGCAATCGGCGATAGTTTCTCGGGAAACTAAGGAATATCTCATTCCCTTGTGGCCCATGGCAATACCATCACAAACCGCAGGAACGCCAAAGACAAAGGGCACTCCGCCGGCTTCGATGATTCCTTTTTTGATCTCTTCGACAAGCTTATTCAGATGAATATGCCCGGGAACTACTTCATTCCAGGAATTAGCAATGCCGACAAAAGGTTTCGACAGCTGCTCATCAGAAATACCGCTTGCGCGCAAAAGACTGCGACTTGGTGCTTTTTCAAGTCCAGTTTTTATTTGATCGCTTCTCATCAGCTCACAGATTACATGTTTGCTAAAAATACTTGTCTAATGAATATGTGGCAGTGGTAATAGCTAAAAATTGCGTAATCTACAACATAATACTAAAGTTAGAAAAATGTGAAAGGGAAGGGGTTTGAAGGTACGTGAATTTAAGATCTCAAAACGATCTCAATGTTCACGCCGTCAGGAACTTGAATTCTCATAAGCTGCCTTAACGCACGCTCATCAGCATCAAGATCAATAAGACGTTTGTGGATACGCATTTCCCAGCGGTCCCAAGTCTCAGAACCTTCACCATCAGGACATTTCCTTACTGGAACCACTAATCTCTTAGTAGGGAGTGGAATTGGTCCACGAATAGCAACGCCTGTCCTTTGAGAGATGGCTTTGATCTGAAGACAGACACCGTCTACTTTTTTTGGGTCTGTACCACTCAATGATATTCTTGCTCTCTGTGCCATAGACATTCGCCCCAAAAAAATTGGGAAGGAAGAAGATTACTGCACCTTCTTCTCAACATCTAAACAGACACCGGCTGCCACGGTTTGACCCATATCACGGATAGCGAACCTGCCGAGCTGTGGGAATTCCTTGGCTTTCTCAATGACCATTGGCCTGGAAGGCTGGATTCTAACAATAGCGGCATCTCCAGTCTTGAGGAACTGTGGGTTCTCTTCTTTGACTGAACCGGTAGCAGGGTCTAACTTTGCCAGTAATTCGACAAAGGTACAGGCAATCTGCATGGTGTGGCAGTGGAAGACAGGTGTGTATCCAACAGTGATGACGGATGGGTGGTTCAGAACCATGACCTGAGCTTTGAATGATTTAGCAACAGTTGGAGGGTTGTCGACTGGACCAGCTACATCTCCTCTGCGGACATCATTCTTAGCGATACCACGGACGTTGAAACCAACGTTGTCACCGGGGATAGCCTGGGGTAACTGTTCGTGGTGCATTTCAATGCTCTTTACTTCACCGACGACGTGGGAAGGTTCGAACATGACTTTGGTATCTGGTTTTAAGACACCGCATTCAACACGTCCAACAGGGACAGTTCCGATACCGGTGATGGTATAAACATCCTGGATTGGAAGTCTGAGTGGTAAGTCAGTGGCTTTGGCGGGCTCTTTCAGGTTGTTGAGAGCTTCCAAGATCGTAGGTCCCTTGTACCAAGGCATGTTTTCAGAGCGCTTGGTAGCGTTGTCACCAGTGTAAGCAGAGTAGGGGATGATTGGTACATCCTTGTAACCGGTTAATTTGAGGAGTTTTTCAACTTCAGCTTTGGCTTCGTTGAATTTCTCTTCAGACCACTGGGGTTTGACAGCATCCATTTTGTTTAAACCAATGATGAGCTGCCTGACACCGAGGGTGAAAGCAAGGAATAAGTGTTCTCTGGTCTGAGCCTGAGGTCCCTCGATAGCGGAGACGACCAAGACAGCGGCGTCAGCCTGGGAGGTACCAGTAATCATATTCTTGACGAAGTCACGGTGACCAGGTGCGTCGATAACGGTGAAGTAGTACTTGTCGGTGTTGAACTTCTTGTGAGCGACATCGATAGTCACACCTCTTTCTCTCTCTTCTTTCAGAGAGTCCATGACCCATGCGAATTCGAAAGTGGCTTTTCCAGTTTCCTCAGCCATCTTTCTGTATTTTTCAATCAAATATGCATCTACGTTTCCAGTATCAGCGAGCATACGACCTACGGAAGTTGATTTACCGTGATCGACGTGACCGATGAAGACTAAATTCATGTGTGGTTTTTCTGTTGCCATTTCTATGTCTCCTGAGTATATATTATATCGGAATTAGTTTCACTTCATTATGTTAGTTGTATATAACGCTTATTCACCTCATGCGGAATAATAAGCTGCATCGTAAGGTTCTGGCTTCAGACCTTTTCTTGTTCTAATTTGTTCAACTACTTTGGGTTGAAGTTCTGGGGGAACCGGAACGAATCCTGAGTTCTCAGTAGACCACAAAGCACGTCCCTGAGTAGCGCCACGAATTGTCGAAGCAAAGCCGAACATTTCAGCGACTGGTGCTCTCGCAACAATTACAGTTGCTTCCCCTTCCTGAGTAATTTCATCGATGACGCCTCTTCTCTGTTGTAATTCGCGTAAGGCATCGCCCATTACAGATTCAGGACAGTTAATGTAAATCTTAGTCAATGGTTCCATGAGAACTCTCTTGCCTAAGCACATTGCACCATAAACTGCAGAACGGAAAGCAGGAATAACCTGTGCCGGTCCTCTGTGGATAGAGTCTTCGTGAAGCTTAGCATCGACTAATTTGACTTTTAAGCCCATTACTTTTTCCTGAGCCAATGGTCCCAGGTTCATGGCCTCTTCAAATCCCTGTTTACACAATTCAATGGTCTCATTAAGGTACTGAATACCTTTGGTACCATCGATGAAGACGTTGTTGTCTTTGAACATTACAACGCCCTTAGCTTCTTCACGGTCCATACCGAGATCCTGCAGTTTCTTGGCAAGTTCTTTTGCATCCTTGATCTTACCATCAACGGAGATTTCACCGGTCTTGATGGCATCGATGATTGGCTGCTCCAGAGGAGTAACTTCTACGAAGAAACGGTTGTGTTTGTTAGGTGATTTTCCTTCAAACACTTCGCTCTTGCCTTTTACAGATTCTCTGTAAACAACGATTGGTGGAGATTGGTTGATTTCAATCTTGAAGTCGTTGACGATACGGTAGGTGGTGATTTCCAAGTGAAGTTCACCCATACCAGATAGCAGGTGTTCACCAGTTTCGTTGTTAATTTCAACTTGAATTGAAGGGTCGGCTTTAGCTACAGTTCTCAGAACTTCTACCAGTTTTGGCAGGTCTTTCATGTGTTTAGCTTCTAAAGCGACGGTAACTACTGGTTCAGTATAGTGGCTGATCTTTTCAAAAGGCTCAGCATCTTTTACAGAGGTTACAGTAGAACCAGCGATAGCATCCTTCAAACCAGCAACGGCAACGATGTTACCGGCAGTCATGGAATCAACGGGGATACGGTCGGCACCGACACTGAGCGACACAGTTTGAGAGCGCTGCATGTTGGGCATACCAGAAATCCAAAGTTCCTGACCACGGGCAACTGTTCCCGAGAATAATCTACCTAAAGCTACCTCACCAGCGTGAGGGTCAATTACAATTTTAGTAACCATTAAAGCAACTGGTCCGTTAGGATCGCACTTCATCATTGATTTTCCAATCTCAGATTCCATGTCTCCCTTCCAGATTACTGGAATACGGAGTTTCTGGGCTTCCACGGGATTAGGCACATGTTCAATGGCCATGTTAAGAAGAACTTCATGAACTGGTGATTTTTTAGCAAGGGACTTCTGGTCCTCGTTCTTACAGTACTCGTAAACATCTTTGAAGTTGATGCCGCTTTTCTGCATGAACGGCACATTTACGGCCCAGTTGTGGAAGGCGCTTCCAAAAGCGACGCTGCCATCAGCGGGGTTGACTTGCCATTCTTTGTTCAGAGGTTCTGGTAACTGAGAAGCGATACGGCGGTTGACATCAGTGATAATTGAGGTAAACCTCTTCTGCATCTCTTCAGGAGTAACCTTCAGCTCGTTGATCAGCCTGTCTACTTTATTAATGAATAATAAGGGTCTGACACGCTCTTTAATTGCCTGCCTGATAACAGTTTCTGTCTGAGGCATGATACCTTCGACAGCACAAACAAGGATGATGACACCGTCTAAAGCTCTCATAGCTCTTGTAACATCACCACCGAAGTCTACGTGACCAGGAGTGTCGATTAAGTTGATGAGGTATTCTTTACCATTGTAGGTATGAACCATTGAAGCGTTAGCTGCGTTAATGGTGATACCTCTGGCCTGTTCTTGCTCATCAAAGTCAAGCATACGCTGCTGACCGGCGAGCTCCTCGGACATCATACCGGCACCGGCGATCAGATTGTCGCTTAAGGTGGTTTTTCCGTGATCAATGTGAGCAGCTGTACCGATATTTCTAATGAATTCAGGATTCCTAGCTACTGCTTGTGCTCTTGCAATATTGTCTTCTTTACGTCCCATAGTTAGTCACCCTGATTACCTTGCAGATGCGGCTACACGTTCTAATTCTTCTTTCTTAGCAACAGCGAAAGAAGTCATATCTCCTTTAGAGGCAAGGATTAATTCATCAGCGAGACAGTCTTCAGCAGACTTTTTGCTTTTGAATGCTGCATCTACAGAACCTCTAGCGATGTTTCTAAGTGCGATATCTAATCTTCTTGAAGGGGAGATATCAACAGCTTTCGGCACTGAGATTCCACCAAACTGTAATCTGGTAATCTCTTCACGGGGAGCAGCGTTTTCAATAGCTTCTACCAGTACCTGAAGAGGATTGTTGCCGGTTTTGCGTTCAATAATCTCAAAAGCGCCTTTTACAATCTTGATGGACTTTACCTTTTTACCGGTATATACTTCAGTCCTCATCAGATTGTTAACCAAGCGTTCAACAATGCTCATCTTAGACTTTGCAAATGACTTGTTGGCATGCTTTCCACCAGTGTGCGGCACGGTGATGGGGGAGAGGTCTATGTATTTAGCTAATCCGCCGTCCCTGATGGCGATGTCAGTCATATCATATTTACCAAAGAGCAAGATGCTGCTCTGAACTTGAGTTTCTCCGTCCACAGTTTTCACCTAACCGGCTTCTCCTTACGACCTCTTACAAGTTCGTTAAGGGAAACGTTGTTTACTAAGATGACTTTATAACGGACACCAGGAATGTCTCCATACGACCTTCCCATTCTGCCACCGATGCCTTCAACCATAACTTCATCGTGTTCATCGATGAAGTTGATAGCACCGTCGCCCACTGCGAAAGCAGTAATCTGACGTCCGTTCTTAATGAGTTGAATCTTTACGCATTTCCTGATAGCGGAGTTAGGCTGTTTTGCTTCGATACCGACTTTTTCCAAAACGATACCGCGGGCTTGTGCTGCACCCTCCAATGGGTCAGACTTCTCCCGTAATTTCAACATTCTCCGCTTGTATTTGCTGTCAGACCATCTTGATTTCTGATGATCGTGTTTCAGCTTACTAGCAGTATATAGACCTCTAGCCAATGTTTCACCTTCTTATGTCAGAAGCGGTTCCCCATAATTGATAGTTATATTTAACAGTAAGGGTCAAGAACCTTGCTGAAGTTACAAGGATTCTGCGTTGATTGAAGTTTTTCGCTTCACGACTTGATAAGGTTGGAAGATTGCTTACCTATATAACATTTAGTTTTGACGAGGTGGGCATTATATAATTACAATAATGATCTGACAAGATAGTCAGCTGTAAAAGAGCTCACCACAATTTGAGGTGGCCAGTAACCTTATCGAGCACTTCGCTGGTGCCGGGGCCGATGCCTAGGCAAGTCACCGTTCCGGGCGGAACTTCAGTTAAACCAGCATCACAGACGAGAGAAGAAGTTAAACCCATGGCTTCAACAACTGCTTTGAGTTCATAGAGCTCTTTTAGCGAGTCGATTTTTACAACAATTTTTCTCTGGCCATCGGCATACCACTTTTCAAAGATCAGCGGCTGCTTTTTTTTAGAGGCAAAGGCACATGAAACCGCCGCATGGGCAGCCTGGGCAGCCATCTTTCCCGGAGACAGTTTAATGTCTTTTCTCATGGCGATTACCATCTTATATTCCATGGAGCCCGCAAGCTGCAGGAGAGTATATGAAGATTAGCTGCACGCTGGTTGGTGGGATCGTCAGTAAATAGATTAATTAATCAGTATGATGTCCTACCATTATGTTTGAATTAACCCGCAGGGACGGTTTAGCAAGAATTGGCAAGCTAGAGACGCCCCATGGGATACTTGAGACTCCTGCTTTATTACCAGTAGTAAATCCAAAACTGGGCACAGTGCCCCCCCGCGAATTATTTGATGATTTTGGCTTTAAAGCAATAATTACTAATTCCTACATAATTAGAAGTGATGAGAAGTTAAAAGAGCGGGCCCTTAACGAAGGGTTGCATGCGATGCTGGATTTTCCCGGCGTCATCATGACTGACTCCGGAACTTTTCAATCACATATGTATGGCGAAGTGGAAGTCAAAAATGAAGATATTGTTTCCTTCCAACGTGATATCGGCTCCGACATCGGCACGGTTTTAGACATCTTTACCGAGCCAGAATGGAGTGAAGAAAAAACAGCTCATGCGGTTGATGTCACCATTGCCCGCACGGAAGATGCTGCAAAACTCAAAGAAAAAATGCTGCTGGCCGGCGTAGTGCAAGGTTCCGTTTACCAAAATCTGCGGGAAAACTGTGCAAAGCGTTTAGCCTTAGTGGATGTTGATGTCCACCCGATCGGCGGTGTGGTCCCGCTGATGGAACAATATCGCTTTGCTGATTTAGTAGATGTGATTATTTCATCTAAAAAAGGCTTAGATCCCAGCCGTCCCGTGCATCTTTTTGGTGCTGGTCATCCAATGGTTTTCGCTTTGGCGGCCCTCTTGGGCTGCGACATGTTCGATTCAGCATCATATGCCAAATTTGCACGGACTGATCGTTTCATGTTTCCTGAAGGCACTGCTGGTCTGCAAGATATGAAAGGTTTACACTGCCACTGCCCTGCCTGCAGCTCCCACACTTATGAAGAAATTGTTAAAATGAAACCTGCTGAACGCTCGGCGATCATTGCCCGCCATAATCTCTGGGTTTCCAAGTGTGAGATTGAACGCGTAAAGAGAGCGATTCTGGAAGGGGACCTTTGGGAACTAGCAGAAAGAAGATGCAGAGCTCACCCCGCACTGCTCAGTGCCTTACGCAGGCTGGAAAAACACCGCGAATTTTTAGAGCAGTATGAACCCCTGAGTAGAGATAATTCATTATTATATACAGGCATTGAAACGCTCAACCGGCCGGCTTTTCTCAGATATTCTAAAAGGTTCTTTGCCCGTTATGAATATCCTTCCTCTGAAGCTCTGGTAGTCTTTGAAGATAGTACGGGAAAACCTTACAACCGCTACCGTGAAGGTGAGATTAACAAAGTTTCTGCAAAATATAATGCACATTATATGGTCCACAGCCCCTTCGGGCCAGTTCCTATCGAATTGGATGAAATCTATCCTATTGCGCAGTCTTTATTCCCTACGCCTGAAGACGTCGAAACTAAGGAGTACTCTAAAACCCAGATGGAAAAGATGTCTCATCAGCAGCCTTACCCCATTACCATGATGTGGGATGAAGAGAATACGATGGACGCCTTGGAAATGATGTGCCAGGAAGCTCCCGCCTTTGATCTAGATAAAGCGCGCGTAAAGGCTGTGGCGGATTATCAGTTTGGTAAAGGTGCGGGTGAGGCTTTCCTCAATGGTGAAGTAAAAATCGTAAAATCCAAGAGCACCGGCAAAATCCGCAATGTCCTCCTCAATGGCGAGCACATCCTCTCGATGAGAGCTAATGACGGTTTCTTTACCCTCAGACCGCCAGGAGCGAAGATTCTCTTGCAGACTTTCCCCCGCCCAAGACTAAGAGTTATCGTCAAAGATGATGCTGTACCCTTTAACCGTGAGGGTAAAAATGTCTTCTGTGCATTCGTTGAAGAATGCGATGAGGATCTGCGCCTGACTGATGAAGTTCTAGTTGTTGATCAAAAAGACAATTTGGTTGCCATCGGTCGCGCCATGATGATCCGCGAAGAAATGCTTTCATTCCAGACGGGAGTTGCCGTCAAAGTACGTGAAGGCGTGAAAGAATAAAATTATAAGTGGGATCTAGAGCGATCTAGATCACCACTCCTCTTTTTTTAACGAACTAAGTTGAAAGTAGCTTCGGCAATTTTGATACACGACAGAAGATCTTCCATAGTGTGCAGCATCTCCATGGGCGTATCTGAAGAGGAAGTAACAATGAGTGTGCTCCCTTCGATTTGTGCTTCTACATAGGGTTTGTTGTCAGGAGCGATTGCTTCTAAAACAATATTTGCCTCTTCAGGAGAAGCATAATCTAATTCGATTGTACAGCTAAGACTCATGGATGGGAAATGAATTTATTACGAATAAACTTTGCGCTTGGTTATAATAAAAATGTGGAAAATGTTTAAATAATAATGAACAATCATTCTCAAATTCTGTCGGTTAAGAGCAGATAGACAAGAATTGTCACGATTATGCAGATGATGGCGAACACCACATAAAACCAGTTAAGGTTGCCGTCACCATTAGGCGGTGTTTTCTCCGATTTTTGATCGACTTCCCATTCTGCCGTCAGGATGATATCTTGCGTCACTGGCTGATTGAAATCATACTCCTGGTTGTTAAAACTCCAGTGAGTAAAGGTCGATCCTTCTTTAGTCGGTATGGCTGGCGGCGTTAAGCATTCACCATCCTGAATCATGACTGGTGCTGACCTGACACCATCAATCATGAAGTATACCGTGTGTTGTGGTATTTCGTCCCATATTGCCACAAAGGTTACAGACTTAGACGGCATGTAAAACCGGGCATTTTCCGCATAGATGGCATTGTTGTATGACCAGCCGCCGAACGTATAGCCTGTTTTTTCGAGATTGCCGGGACCCGCGATAATAACAGTATCACCGGGTTCATAATATCTAACCAGCGGTACCGATCCTTGTGTGTTCCCATTACCATCATAGCGTAGCGGGTAATCAAGAGAATAGCTATGCCATTTAGCATAGAGGGTAAGATCTAAAACTACCGGATTACTGAAGGCATAAGGATTTGAAAGTTCAGGGTCTGTGTACCAGCCTAGAAAATTACTGTTGGCTTTGACAGGATCGGCCGGTATTGTCAATTTTTTACCATATTCGATTTTCTGTGCTTCGATAGGGGTGCCGCCGCGGGAATCAAAGGTAATCGTTTTGTAATGTGGAGACCAGATCGCATAGAAATCCACATTTTCAGCAGGCATATCAAATGCATATCCAGGCTTATAGATTATATCATTTCCATCAGCATCCAGACACCAGCCAATAAGATTAGTTGTGTCCCATGTAAAATCTATTTTGTCTCTAAGCAGGAGGTAGCCTGGCGAAACAATGTCTATTTCTTCTAGATTAGCCCCATCGTTTGAATGATAAGTAATCGTAACTTCTGAGGACTCGAGATTATTAATTTGCATTAAATTATTTTTATCTGAGTAGTCGTCGGGTTTGACAGAATCACCTAACACATTAGTTTGTCCAAACTCAAAATTGAGAACCCCCCCCCCCAGGAAGGTCTTGGTCCATACAAGTCGCACAAACAGCAACGCTTGCTAATGCTAAAAGTGCCAAGAACGATGCTATAATGTATTTTTGACCAATCATCTATACATCACCAAATCACAGGATCGGATAGGTTAAGGCAATATGTTATGATGTATATAAAGAGACTACCATATAGGTCCCGGATCAGTGAAGCTTGTTAAAACGCTACAAATTCAAATGAATGGAAGAATACCGCACTTCACACAAAAAATGATGATATAAAGGACGGTACACAGTTAATTTATCTGGAAGCGGGGCCCGACTTTTCCTCCTAAGCGACAGTTCTAAGAATCCCCACTGCCCCGCTCCGGATCGTAGTAAAGATTTTGATCTTCAAGGGTGTTCGCTGTTTGATGTCTTTAGAAAAAGAGATCCTCGAGATCATATCTCCTTCAGCAAGTGAAAAGAAGGCGATTGAGGACTGTGCGCAAAATCTCTTACAGGAAATTAAAGAAGATGAGGATGTTTTAGAAAGCAAGGCTGAAGTAATGCTCGTCGGCTCAGTCTCCAAAGGCACTTATCTCAAGGATCCAGACATCGATGTTTTCCTACTATTTCCGCCGTCCTTGCCTAAAAAAGAGTTACAAAAATTAGGACTAAAGATTGGTAAAAAATATCTGCCAGACCATGAAGAAAGGTATGCTGAACATCCCTATGTACACGGCATCCGCAATGGCTATGAGGTTGATATTGTCCCTTGTTACAAATTAGACTCTGCCAAAGAACTCAGATGTGCTGTTGACCGGACTCCGTTCCACACTCGCTATATCAAAACCAACATGACCGAAGGGATGAGTAATCAGGTGAGATTGCTCAAACAGTTTGCAAAAGGTCTGGGAGTCTATGGTGCAGAAGCCAAAGTAGAAGGAATGTCCGGCTATCTGATAGAATTACTGATTCTCAGATATGGCAGCTTTAAAAATGTCCTTAGTGCAGCCTCTGCATGGAACTTCGGGCAGAAAATCTTTTCAAATGGACAAAAGGAATTTCCAGAAGATGCGCTGGTAGTGTATGATCCCGTTGATGATGAACGTAATGTCGCTTCTGCACTATCTACACAATCTTTTTCTAAATTTGTATACGCCGCCAGAGAGTATCTGACAAACCCCTCGAGGCAGTTTTTCTTTCCCCAGCCCCGGACAACGTGTTCTCTAGAAGAAATCAAGAAAATTACCAGTCACAGGGAGAGCCATCTGGTAATCATAGAACTTAAACGACCGCCGATGATCGATGATAATCTCTATCCACAAGTAAGGAAAACTCTGGAAGGGATCCAGACCATTCTTCAAAAAGAACAACTGGAAGTTATTGATGCAGCTTATGCGGTAGAAGAGAAGGAAATTAAATTCGCCGTGGAGATTGATCGTTCAGATCTTCCTGCCACCGTTGTGCATTTTGGTCCCCCGGCCTGGAGTGAAAACGCACAAGCCTTCTTAGATAAATGGCGTGAAAAGGCAACTCAACCTTATCTGGAGAAAGGAATCTGGAAAGTTGTACTGCAGCGGGCTGATCGGGACCTTACTTCTTATCTGAATAAAAACTTAAAATCCGCCGCTCTTGGTAAAGACTTCCGCACACTGAACGGTTTGAAAATTTACTGCGGTGCTGCTGCATTGTGTGAAAATAACATGGCCGTTTTGTCAGCCATGTTTGATAAAAGAATGAATTGGGAAGTAGTTTAATTTGTAAATGGCGGGTTGATCAATAAGATCCAGACACCCAGGGCCAGCAGTGCGTAGAGCAGGATGTTTCCGACCAGACTCATCTTTTCGATTTCATCCTTCTTCATGCCCAGCAGTTTGTAGGACTGGGTGACTGCAATCGCACCGGCAATCCAGCCAATAAAGCCATATGCATAATTTCCTAGGGCGATGCCGATTCCAGCAGCCACAATACCAAAAACAATGGCGATTACTGCCGTTATAGCCATTAGTTTAGTGCTCAGAATATCCTTTTTAAGGAATGCCTTCTCATCAAATTCTGGAGGTACCCAGACATATTCTTCTTCCAGCTCTTTCTTTTTTCTTTTCTGAGCCATAAAGGTTCTGATACCGTAAGCATATTATAAACTTTCTCACCATTTCAACAAAAATTAAGCTTTAGACGAGTAGTTAATTCTTAAACGTTAAGGATGTAAAAGAGAAGAATGGTAGTCCTGAGCAGATTCGAACTGCTGTCCCCGGCTCCAAAGGCCGGGATGATTGACCACTACACTACAGGACTTTAAAATCTGCATTACGCTTCTAATACATATTTCTTTCAATGATTGCTGTTATTTTCAGGGCAGATTATAAAATATAAAAAAGCAATAAATATCAGATCGTATGGGCAAATTGACCAAAGAATCTAAAATTGCAGTGGTTTTAATTGTAGTTGTTCTGATTGCTGCACTTGCTTCAGCTGCTTATGTGTTGGCAGATGATAACGAGAATAAGAAAAAAATTATCCTGGTGATAGACGAGCCAGACGTTGGCGAAGGGAGTTACGGCGAACTGGTTTGGAAAGGCATTGAGTCGGTTTCCAGCCGAGCAGATGTGTCATACATCGCTGATGAGCGAGATATGAAAAGCAAACTAGATGACGCGGTATCAAAAAATGCTGACATTATTTGGGCAGTATCCTCGATAACCCCACAAGCCGTGCTTGACTCGGCAAAAGAGCACCCTGCGATTACCTACATTTTGGTTGATTTTGAAGCAGAAGAACAGATAGACAACCTGATAACTTTGTCATATAATTCGCATGAGTCATCCTTCTTAGGCGGATGTGCTGCAGCTTTCAACACCCAGAGCAACACTGTGGGTTTCATAGGTGGCCGGGAGTCAGAAGTAATCGAAGCCTTTGAATGTGGATATAAAGCCGGAGTTCTCTATGCCAGCAAAATTATTGGTCAGGAGATTGCTGTACAGGTAGCATATGCCAATAGTTTCTCCGATCCGGAAATTGGCAAACAATTGGGGCGTGAAATGTATCAAACTGGTTGCGATGTAATCTTTCAAGCTGCTGGTAGTACTGGAGTCGGCGTGATTGATATTGCTAAAGATAAAGAGTTTGATAAATGGGTAATCGGTGTCGATACTGATCAAGAGCATCTTGCTCCCGATAATGTCTTGACTTCAGTAGTCAAAGAAGTCACTAAAGCCGTAGAGTTAGTAAATGAACGTCTGCTTGACGGCGAGAATCTTGGTGGACAGAATATCATCTACGATTTTTCGAATGGTGCGGAAGGAATCGTTAAAGGAAATCTCAGCGATGAGCAGTACAACAAAATAATGGAGATTAAAAACCTCATCGCTAGCGGGGAAATCAAAGTACCATACGATGAACAAAGCTACCAAGAATTCAGTAGCAAAGATTAAACATCTTCAAAGAAGAACTTCCCCAATAAGGTAAGTGGGTTGGGAGTCGGTAATCTTAACGACGACTTCTGAACCCAGGGGAAGTTTTTCGCTAATTACTACCGGACGATAGGAGTTTGTGCGGACAATCATAGTTCCTGGTTTTCCGATTTCACAAACCATGCCCGGATAAGTTTTACCAACTAAGGAGCGGTTTTTTTCTTCACCGATCGTAAAGCGTAATTTAGTTAACTCCCGGGAACGTTCTTTGGAAATCCATCCGGGAACTTGATTTTTAAAAGTAGCCGCTGGCGTGTTGGGCCTGGCAGAATAGCGCGTGACGTTGACGATATCCGGCAGTATTTCCTCAATGAGTTTTACAGTCATTTTGTGATCGTCCTCAGTTTCACCCGGAAAACCCGTGATCACATCAGTAGAAATCATCACGTCGGGAAAAGCTGCCCGCAGCTTAACTACTAAATTTTTGAAGTCCTCTGGAGAATAAGACCGCTGCATGGCTTCCAGCACTCTGGCACTGCCGCTTTGCACGGGGATGTGAATGAACTTATACACTTTGGGATGAAGCCAGGCGGGAATAAATTGATCAAAAATCTGCATCAAATGATTGGGATTCATCATGCCGATGCGCATCATAAACTGCCCCTCAAGGGCCGACAATGATTTGATCAATGCAGAAAGATCGGAATTAAGATCGAAACCGTAGCAAGCAGTGTCTTGCGCGGTAAGCAATAGCTCCCGTGTTCCAGCATCCACCAGGCTTTTGGCTTCTGCAACAAGATCCGGGAGAGGATAACTGCACAAAGTTCCCCGGGCAAAGCGGGTGATGCAGTAGGTACAGGTGCCCAGACATCCCTGAGCAATCGGTAAGACAGAGGTGACTGAAGGATCTCTCAAGATGGGAATGCCTTCTTTGCCCACCAAAGCCTGGATGTTGCCATAGTTTTTAGGCTCGATGATCTGCGCAGTGGGGGCGACGGCTAAAATGTCATCCGGCTGAATGGAGGCCATGCAGCCAGAAACAATCAGCTTTTTACCACTGTCGTAGATCTCTTTGGCCCGTTTGAGCATGCGATTCTGGGTTTCGGTGATTACCGTGCAGGTGTTGAGAACTATCAGATCTGCAGCTAAGGGATCGGTAACGACCTCATGACCCAGCAGAGAAAGAGCTGTTGCTAAACGCTCTCCTTCACCATGGTTCATGGTGCAGCCATAGCTTTCAACATAGACCTTCACGATTTCACCACGTCGCCTTAATCAGAAGGTAAATGGAGATTTCGATCGGCCAGACGCTGTCTGCGGACGACTGCAGCTTTCAGCAGTCCCAAATGCAGAGGTGAAGGCTTACTAGGGCGTGACTTGAATTCCGGGTGGAACTGTGAAGCCATGAAAAAGGGATGATCGATTAGTTCACCAATTTCCATTTTAACGCCGTCTTCTGATCTGCCGGTGAATTTCCAGCCCACTGCTTCCAGTTTATCAATGTAGTCAGGATTGACTTCGTAGCGATGACGGTGGCGTTCACTGATTTCTAATGCACCGTACAGCTCTTCGGCCTGTGAACCTTCAGTGATTAACACCTTCTGAGCGCCCAAACGCATAGTAGCTCCCTTATCCACGACATTTATCTGATCAGGCAGCAAATCCACAACGGGATGTTTAGTATTGGGATCGAATTCAGTACTATTGGCATCCTCAAGGTGGGCAAGGTGGCGGGCGATTTCCATCGTCGCAACCTGGAATCCCAGGCATACGCCTAAGAAAGGAATGTTATTTTCTCGGGCAAATTTAGCTGTGAGAATCTTACCATTTACACCCCGGTTTCCAAATCCTCCCGGGATGAGAATACCATCGACATTAGCCAGATCTTTAGGAATGCCGTCCTGCTCAATCTTTTCGGAATCAAAGAATAAACAATCGATCTGTGTTCCGAGTTCTGCAGAAGCATGGTGGAAGGCTTCCAGATGTGAAAGATAACTGTCGGCTAAGTTAGTATATTTACCAACAAGTGCGATTTTCACAGAATTCATTGGATAAAGAATGCGATCCAAATATTCCCGCCACGCAGTTAGATCTTTACATTTCGAAGGCAGATCCATCTTTTTCAACAAGTAGTCGGTGATGCCCTGCTCTTCCAGAACGATCGGAATTTCATAAATTGAATTGGCATCGGCGGCAGAGACCACAGCTTCAATGGGAACATCACAAAAGAGTGAGATCTTTTTTCTAATCGAATAGTCGAGTGGTTCTTTAGATCGGGCCACAATGATATCCGGCTGAATACCAATAGAACGCAGTTCCTTTACTGAGTGTTGAGTGGGTTTTGTTTTCTGCTCACCCACTGAACCCATCACAGGAACAAGAGTGGTATGAACAAAAATGCAATTGGTTCCTTTTCCCAGCTCACTACCCATCTGCCGAGCAGCTTCTAAGAAAGGCATAGACTCAATGTCACCAACAGTTCCACCAAGCTCTACAATACATACATCTGCACCGGTACTTTCCGCCACCGATTTTATACGGCTCGTGATTTCATTGGTGATGTGGGGGATAATCTGTACAGTTTTGCCTAAAAAGTCTCCAGCTCTTTCTTTCTCAATTACAGATTTGTAGACTTTTCCCGTAGTGATGTTGTGATCGCTGCTTAAGCTGATATCCAAAAAACGTTCATAATTACCGAGATCCAAATCCACTTCCCCACCGTCGTCCAAAACGTAGACTTCACCGTGTTCGAAAGGATTCATCGTGCCGGCATCAATATTGAGATAAGGATCAATTTTAATTGCAGTAACTTCAAGTCCTCTTGATTTTAAAAGACGTCCTATGGATGAAGCTGTTATCCCTTTACCTAATCCAGAAATAACTCCACCAGTGACAAAGATATATTTCATCATCTGCATGGGATTTGTTGATGAAGATAGCATCATATTTAAAGTTAGCTTAGAATAACACAGACAAATAATAGAATAAAAAAACAAACATTGACGTTCGATGCAAATTTTTGGTGCTTGGAATCCTACCTGGAACTGGGCAGAGAAAGGCACGGGGCCTCTCCTTGCTTTGTTTGTTACGTAGGAGGTGATCCATCTGCAGGTTCCCCTACAGATACCTTGTTACGACTTAACCCTCCTTGCTGAATCTCAGTTCGAAAGCCCCAATTAGAAACATCCTCACTGAAACCCAACTCGGGTGGTTTGACGGGCGGTGTGTGCAAGGAGCAGGGGCATATTCACCGCTTGATGTTGACAAGCGATTACTACGGAATCCAGCTTCATGGGGGCGAGTTACAGCCCCCAATCCGAACTATGGACGGGTTTCAGGATTGTCTCCACCTTTCGGTGTTGAAGCCCATTGTCCCGTCCTTTGTAGCGCGCGTGTTGCCCAGGAGATTCGGGGCATACGGACCTACCGTTGACCTCTCCTTCCTCTGACTTAGCGCCAGCGGTCCCATTAATGTGCATCCCCTCCGGAGAAAGGATTAGCAATTAATGGTGAGGGTCTCGTTCGTTATCTCACTTAAGAGAACGCCTTACGGTACGAACTGACGACGGCCATGCACCACCTCTCGGAAAATCAGGTAAAGTCATCAGCTTGACCTTCATATATCCGTCGCTCCTGGTGAGTTTTTCGGCGTTGAATCCAATTGAACCGCACGCTCCTCCCGTTGCGGTGCTCCCCCGCCAATTCCTTTAAGTTTCATCCTTGCGGACATACTCCCCAAGCAGCAGGCTTAACAACTTCTCTCCGGCACTGGGCGCCCACTAAGGACCCCCAACACCAAGCCCGCAGCGTTTACACCCTGGACTACCGGGGTATCTAATCCCGTTTGCGCCCCAGGGCTTCGTCCCTCACCGTCGGATCCGTTCTAGTCAGACGCCTTCGCCACCGGTGGTCCTTCCAGGATTACAGGATTTTACCCCTACCCCAGAAGTACCTCTGACCTCTCCCGGTCCCAAGTCTCCCAGTCTCCCCGGAATTCGGACAGTTAAGCTGCCCGATTTACCCAAGGATTTAGAAAACCGGCTACGGACGTTTTAGGCTCAATAATATCGACCACCACTTGGGGCGCGGGTATTACCGCGGCGGCTGGCACCCGTCTTACCCGCCCCTTACTTCTTATGTTTTTTAGACAAAAGAACAGCCAACATTAAATGCTGGCACTTGGAATTCCCTCGTCGGGGTTTCCCCCATTGCGAAGTTTTCGCGACTGCTGCGCCCCGTAGGGCCTGGACTCATGTCTCAGAGTCCATCTCTGGGCTCCCTCTCTCAAGGCCCATATCCGTCACGGGCTAGTGGGTCCATTACACCCACTACAACCTGATAGACCGCAGACCAATCCTAAGGCACCGGAGTTTTCGGCCTAAAAGCATTCCAGCAGATTAGACCTATGGGGTATTATCCTCAGTTTCCCGAGATTATCCCCCACCTTAGGGCATGTTGTCCACGTGTTACTGAGCGGTCCGCCGAGACCAAATGTCTCTCGACTCGCATGTCTTAATCGCATTCCAATAGCGGTGGCCGCCGGCAGGATCAACCGGAATCCATTATTCCACAATCAACAAAGAGTTGTTGCAGGACACACTTAATTTAATTGGCAGGATACCAAGTTTCACCAGCGTAACCACGCTGATATTCTTGTACTCACGTTATAATTTTGATTTGGGTTACATTTTGCATCGAACGTCAGAACCAAGAGTGCACGCATAATTGCGGAGATCTTAGTCCTCCATGTTTTGTCCAATCACTTTGGATACGAAGACATCATAGCTGATCTTCCGATCTTGGCTCTGTTCCGTTTCGCAGTGTTGGTTGCTGTCAAACGCAGCTTTCCCTCCAAAGCGGAGGAAGTATTTAAAGGTTCCGAGTAGTCCCCGAAAGCCTTCAAGGCTTGCGTTTTTCTCTGAGGAAGTGTACGCATGTGTTACCTCATGCCTCAGTATTTCCGTCTAAAACACAAGTAGTATTTAAAACTTTCTCGGATTTAGAGGACATATTCTCAATTTTTAGAAAAACTACTAAAAATTGGGCGAATTTTGTCTTTTTCTATTAAGGAATTAAGAGTATAATACAATATAGGAGAGTGAAAAGGTTGCATAAATCTCAAAAAATACCTAAAAACGGCCCCATCTCACAAAAGATTTAAATCCCGCATTGCATTGGGAGGCTTACGCGGAGGTGGCCCAGCCCGGCAAGGCGTTGGATTGCTAATCCAATGTCCGCAAGGACTCGGGGGTTCAAATCCCTCCCTTCGCGCTCTTCTTTTTAAACAAATGGTACAAAGGATTGATATCTAATATCTATATAACTAAACGATGAAACCCCACTTGAAGGAATACGCGTACCCAGCAATATTGGAATTTATCAAAGAGCAAACGAAGGGCAAAAAATGTGTTGTCATCGGTTTAAGTGGTGGCATTGATTCAGCAGTGGTTTCAAAACTATGCTGTGATGCCTTGGGGCCCGAGAGAGTTTTTAACATCATTATGCCTTCCAGCGTTTCATCAAAAAAAGATGTGGATGATGCTCAAAATTTGTGTACGGAATTTGGCATGAATTATAAAGTAATTCAGCTTGATACATTAATTAATGCCTTTTCCGCAATTCTGGACTTGCATGATCCACTCTTAAAAGGAAATATCATGGCTCGTGTGCGAATGACTATCCTTTACCATCATGCACACCAGATGGACGGCGTGGTAATGGGCACCGGCAATAAAAGTGAACTCCTGACTGGCTATTTTACTAAGCATGGCGATGGCGGCGTGGATCTGCTACCCATCGGCGATTTATATAAAACAGAAGTAAGAGAGCTGGCAGAGAAAATCCAGATCCCCCAGACAATTATCACCAAATCCCCTAGTGCAGGACTGCGCGCTGGCCAGACTGATGAAGAGGACCTAGGCGTAAAGTATGACGAATTGGATCAGATCTTATTGGGCCTGGAGCAATTGATGAGTGTGGACGAGATTCAAAAAGAAACAGGCCTGGAGATTTCGATTATCAATTCAGTATTTGATAAATATCAGTCATCGACCCATAAACGAAAAATGCCCTTGATTCCCAAATTAGGAATCAGAACGATCGGCTGCGATTGGCGGGAATAACGCCTCGCCTGCAGATTAGAGATTATTACTAATTATTTTCATATTGCCGATACGCATCCAAATAGCTGCTGAGAACATGGAAAGATTAATATAGGGAACGTCATTTTGCATCTCATACGCTCCTGTAGTGTAGCGGCCAATCATGAAGCCCTCTCGAGGCTTCGACTCGGGTTCAAATCCCGACAGGAGCACTTTTTTAAAATACACCGCTGCGAACATCATCTGGCCTGATTTCAGCTAAACCGCTCAAAAGAATTTTGGCACGAACTCTTCATTGTACAAAACGTCTGACACATCAGTATTGATTTTTGCCACTAGCGGCGCTTTGTTATTATTGATTTTTAAAAGTTCATTGATCAGATACTTATTTGCTGGCGCGGCCAAGATGGCTTCTTCCGTCCAGTTTGCTGCCAGCTCTTCAACATGTTCTTTGCCGGCATTTTGAAAAACATCAGCAAGGAACGAGAGAATTGTAGTGTCCTCCGAAACGACTGCCAGATTGGACGTGCAGATCGCGGAAGGTGTCGCGTTAAAGGCTACCACCAAACCACCGCCTTCCCGTACCATGTGGGCAATAAGCGTGTCTGAAGCGGAAGAGCAGATGACCATCATGTCTTCCAGATCGAAGCCTGTTTTACGGCGGATATCTAGCAAAGAAGCTGCTTTCTCTTCCCGCCCCATCGGCGTTGACGAAGAAAGCATGCGGAAGGTTTGAAAGCCGACCAGCTCATTTTCAAAGATGTCATCAAGGCGCAAGACGTTTTTACGATCTTGTTCGGTAAGGTCATCAAGATTCACGTCATCGCCAGTAGGTGCGGTAATCGGCGTCATCGAAGAAATTTCAGCAGCTAATTCTTGCAGACGTTTCTTTTCGGTAGCAGAGACATCCCAGTAATCCAGATCTAGACTCATGGAATAAGTATTCTCTAAAGGAAAATCTAAAGCTTCACAGACTTCACAGATATAGTGCTCATAAGATGATGAGACCAAGAAGGGAATGCTGAATTCCTGGACAAAACGCAAAGTTCGGCTGGCACCAGATGCTATGTTCAGTGTGTTTTTGAAGTAATTTTTTAAAGCAGTATTGGAAAGATCAGCTGCTCTGAGAAAAGGCAAAATCAGACGATATGCGTCTTCACGCCGATAGGCTGGTCGTTCCAGCGAAACGATAGGTAGCGAAGTGTAGCTGTAAAGAACATCGTAGAGATTAGAACCATTCTGCAGATAATTCGTACAGACACTTTTGACTGTGTCGTTGGGAAAGATCGTACCGTCTCCGCAGAGTATGAAAAGTTTCCAGCCGTCAAGAAATGCGTTATCATTCGGTTCAAAATCCATATGGATATCCTCTGTTCAAGATATAAGGCGTTTGAGAAATTTAGCATCGGGATAAGCGTCTCTTCCGTAGGCAGTACTAGTTAATGCCGATAAAGTTACCGCCGCCGTGCCGCAGGTGAAAAGATCTGCCCCTTCCAAATACGCAGCGATGAAACCCGCTACGCACATGTCGAGAAAATCACTGTCGTCTTTGAGTACTGTTTTCTTAAAAGGCACCTGATATTGTGAGTGTTTAGAAACAATCAAAAGATGCTCTTTACCGAGGCAGACTACCACTTTTGTTCCCATCTCCAGTAGTTTGCTGCAACCTGCCTTTATCTCAGCAGAAGTCAATAAAGCAAGCTCATCTTCTGTAACAAAAACTACGCGGGCGCGAGAAAGGATGTCTTCGAGCTCCGCCATCCCCAGGGCTGCACAGTCTTCGCCAGGCGTATAAAACAAGTAAAGATCTTCCTCTACAAAATGCAAAATCTGCCGATAAGACTGGAGGGCGGTCATTGTTTCGATAGGGCCCAAATAAAGATATTTTGCAGAATTAATTAAACCCAGATCATCTTCAATAAAGGAGAGATATTCGTTAGCGTTGGGAAATTTTAGAGTAGCGGTCTGCCCCTGATGCCTGATCTGGAAAGACAAACCAGAAGTACCATATTTTCGGAGTAAACGTAAATCCACACCTTTGCCGGAAGTCAAGAGTTCTTGGGCAGGCTGGTCTTTACCGAGGGTTCCCAGAAAACCCACCGCATAACCTAATTTGGATAAAGCATAGATGGTATTCGCGCTGGAGCCTCCGAGTCCCTGATAAAGGATGCGGCAGTGAGCGCGGAGATACTCGAGATCTGATACAGATCCAGAAAGATTTTTAATTAAATCTTTCCCCGACAGGTTGGAATTTTCTGGAAGTTCACAGATGACTTCGAAGTAAATTGAACCTGCACCTAATAAATCCATATTGATCCTCAGCCTCCTAAAGAATAAATAACTTACAGTCGCAGCAGCAGCATTTACTAAAATCAAACATCAAAGAGCACAACGATGGACGGTTCCTCGAGATTGATATCCATGCCATGATAGGTTACCGCTTTGATTTCAGTTTTGGGCTGATGTTTGGCTGGATTATAATTTTCACCTTTTGCTTCACAAATAAGCATATTTTCAGCAAAGGATATTTTAAACTCAACAGGAACAAAATGTTCACCGTCGAATTGGTAAAGCAATTCAGAAAGGAAATTGTAGAGTTGATCGAAGAGATTGTCACCCTCTACTGAGATGGTTACCGTTTTGCGGATTTCGACCGTAGAAGCATCGAGGATGGTATCGATCATCGCCAAAGCCGCATTGGCGAAACATTCCTCAATAGAATTACCAAAGGCTTTGATCATTACGTCAGCAGTATGCTCGAGCCTTTCGTATTTCATGTTGTTCTCATGTCATTGAAGATATGAAAATCTTTCCCAAGGATTATATCTGAGACTAAGAATGCCGAAGTATGCAGATACTGATAATTGGCTGCGGTTCAATAGGTTCTGTTCTTACCCAAACCGTTCACGAATTTTCCGAAGTGGAACGTATCTATCTTACAGATCAAAAAAGAGATTTTGCGAACCATCTGACCGAAGCTCTCGAAAAGACAGAATATGTTGACCTTGATCAGCTTGAAGAAGTCATCGATCAGGTTGATTTAGTTGTGGAAGCTGCCAGTCAGAATGCTGCTAAAAAATATCTGCCGTTGATTTTAAAAAAAGGCATTGACGCTATGGTGATGAGCGTCGGGGCGTTTGCTGATGATTCCTTCAGAGCCGAGTGTTTTGCATTAGCCAAAACCAATCACGCTAAAATCTACGTTCCCTCGGGAGCAGTCTGCGGAACAGACGGTATTCATGCCGCCTCTTCAGGAACCTTTACAGAAATTCATCTAATCACGACAAAAAGTCCTAAAAGCTTAAAAAATGCCCCCGGCCTTCTGGAAGCTAACCTTGATCTTGACTCGTTGGTAGAACCAACAGTAGTTTTTGAGGGCAGTGCCAAAGAGGCTATTGGTAAATTCCCTAAAAATGTGAATGTTGCGGCCACCATCTCACTACTGGGTGTCGGCTTTGAAGAGACGAAAGTTACCATCATCTGTGATCCCACCACTGATAAAAACTCTCATGTTTTAGTGGCTAAAGGCAGCTTTGGGGAGATGCGCTGTGAAATTAACAATGTGCCTTCGCCGATGAATCCCGCTACCAGCTACCTTGCCGCGCTGTCGGCAGCTTCTTCGATAAAACGTATCCTCGGAGATGTCTGGATCGGCATATAAATTAGAAAATGGATGAGTTGTGCACTCATCCATCAATTATTAAAAAAGGACGCTCACCGTGAGCGGGAGTTAGCTTTTGGTTTTGAATTGGCTTTGGGCTTAGCATTAGATTTGGGTTTTGCTGAAGCCTTAGGTTTGGACTGTTTTGCTGGTGCTTTGGCAGCAGCCTTGGGCTTAGCGTTGGACTTAGGTTTTGCTGAAGCCTTAGGTTTGGACTGTTTTGCTGGTGCTTTGGCAGCAGCCTTGGGTTTAACTGCCTCTTCGATGATTTTCATATCTTCAGAGTTTTCATCTACTTCTTCATAGTCAAGAAAGTCGAGTAATTTGTTTTCCAGATCCATGAGGATCTTTTCGGCTTCTTTGCTCTTTTTTTCATCGATGAGATCTAATGCTTCGGCCACGAGATCTAACATGTCTTCGAGCTCATCTTCAATGTCACCAAATGCTGTGCCAAGTGTAACCATTTTGTTCACCGTATAAAACATATAAAGTCATTCAAATATATTAAATATCAGTTTTAGAACAAATCACATACGACAAACTATAAACGCCAAATGTCCATCTATTGCAATGAGATTATGAGCGAAAGAGTGAAAAAAATATTTTCTAATTTAACAAGAGAATGTGATGCCCTGGTACTGATGAATGGCCAGGAACCCATGCTGGATTCCTCCTTATTTTATGCCTGCAACCTCGACTCTGGACTCTTTGAAGACTGTGCCGCCGTACTGCTGCCCGATGGGCAGGCCTTTCTGATTACCTCTCAGCTTGAAGAAAGTGCAGCGAAAAAGGCAGAAGCGGAAGTGATTGTTTACCGCGACGCTCAAGAACGTGCGGAAGCCCTGAAAAATGTGTTGAAGGGTGCGCAGCAGATTGGAGTCAACAGTCGCAGCATAAGTCATTTTTCAATGCAGCATCTCACCAAATTAAAAGAAGATAGTGAATTTTTCGATGTCGGTACAGCGCTGGCTAAAGCAAGAATGCTCAAAGATGCAGCAGAGCTTGAGAAAATCCAGCGGGCCTGCGATATCGCTTCGGAAGTAGCCGACATCATTCCCACGATGATCACCGACGGAGTGACTGAGTATGAAGTAGCAGCAGAAATTGGTTACCAAATGCAGAAAAAAGGTGCCTCGGCTACCTCCTTCGACACCATTGCCGCTTTTGGCCAGGCCGCTGCTGAACCGCATCATACGCCTACGGATTACCGCTTACAAAAGACCGATATGAGTCTCTTTGATTTTGGTTGCCGTGTCTCCCGCTACTGTTCAGACATTACCAGAACTTTTTCACCCCGTGAAATGTCGGCAAAATATACTAAAGTCTATGAGACAGTGCTGGAAGCCCAGCGGCGGGCGATTGCCGCAATCAGACCCGGCGTCATCTCCGCAGAAATTGATAAGATTGCTCGGGATTATATTGATGCGGGAGAATTCAAAGGCCGAATGATTCATTCGCTGGGACACGGTGTAGGTCTTGATGTCCATGAAGGCGGATCGTTTTCACCACGTTCACAGATTGTTCTCGAAGAAAATATGGTCATGACCGTTGAGCCGGGTATCTATTTACCAGGCTGGGGCGGCGTGCGCATTGAGGATGATGTCTTGGTCACTAAAAACGGCTGTCGGCTGCTGACCCACGCCAAAAAAGATTTGGCGGAGATGAAGATTGATTAAGACTGAATCCAAGGGATATTAGTCTTAATGATCCCAAACAAAACCTCTCCACTTTTTCCTGACAATAAAGCACCATAGGGGAAATTATTAACCGGATCGACAAACTGTTCAATCTTCAGCGTACCATTTTCTTTTTCTTCGATGCGCATATATTTTTCCAGTTCTTTATCACCAAAAGGCGTCGGTACTTTTTCCTTGCCGATGCGGATACCATCGAAGACGACGGACCATCCCGCAACGATGCCGCCGAGATTGGAAAGATCATTGCCAGTCCAGGGAAAATCCAATTTAGCAGCATTCATAAAGGGAATTTCTTTGGGCAGCACGGCGATCTTAAAACCTTTGTCGTTAGCGGCGATCACTTTTACCGCCAGAATGCCGTTTACTTCTTTATCGCCGAGTTTTCCGGTTGCGGAATAAATGTAATAATCACCCTTGTTGAGAAGGTAACCTTTTTTGAGGGCCATCTTATGCAATCCTCACTGACACTTTAGTTCGATCCCCGACTTTTTCCAACAATTCAAGGGGGCAGTCGACTTTGCCGATGGGGGCTACTTCCGAAATAGCCGCGGGTTGATCGCCTTTGCCTACCGGGGTTGGTCCAAAAAAGATGCATAGTGCTTGCCCCTCCGGCCAGTATGCGATTTCTCCTGGCTCCATAATCTTTTTACCATTCTCTAGTCTGGTTTTGACAGGTATTTCAAAATAAATTTCTCCGCCCCAGGTGTTAGTATAAGAAGTAAAAGGGGCGGCTAACCAGACAGCATTGGCGGTATCGGAGTCATTGAGTTCTGCTTCAAACTCAATGTTGCCGATGAGGAAAGAGAGTCTATTACCCATAATGCCGCCCCTAACGAGCTTGTGTGTATTAGCGTTTTGCCTTCAGAGATAACTCTCCGCTTTTCTGTTTGCTGGGTTGAGCTTGTCTACCGCGGCTAGGAAGGAAGACATACTGACTTTGGCCTCGTTTAAGCGTTCATCAGAGATCTCTTCATTTTTGACCAGTTCGCGGACCGCATCCATGATCGCTTCGTTGACCACGGCGGAAAGGTCTGCCCCGGTGTAGCCTTCGGTTTTCTCAGCAATAATGTCGAGATCGACATCCTCGGCCAGCGGCGTGTTGGCCGTTTGAATTGCCAGAATGCTCTTGCGGCTTTCGAGATCGGGTAAACCGATTTCTACCAGACGGTCAAACCGACCGGGACGCAGAAGCGCGGAATCGATCATATCAGGACGGTTAGTAGCTGCGATGATGACTACGTCTTGCAGACCTTCGAGGCCGTCGAGTTCCGTAAGCAGTTGTGAGATTACCCGCTCCGTCACATGAGAGTCGTCTCCGCTGCCCCGTGAAGTAGCGATGGAATCGATTTCATCCATGAAGATGACACAGGGTGCGGCCTGCCTTGCCTTTCTGAAGGTCTCTCTGACCGCTTTTTCCGATTCACCTACCCATTTGCTGAGGAACTCCGGTCCTTTAACGGAAATGAAGTTGGCTTCTGATTCAGTAGCTACCGCTTTGGCGAGCATTGTTTTACCCGTGCCCGGCGGTCCATACATGAGGATTCCTTTAGGCGGGACCGCATTCATTTTGCGGAAGACCTTGCCATATTTCAGCGGCCATTCTACTGCTTCCCGGAGTTGGCGTTTGGCCTCTGCTAAACCGCCGATATCGGACCAGTGCACATTAGGACGCTCAACCAGCACTTCCCGCATGGAGGAAGGCTGCATCTCCATCAGGGCGCCCATGAAATCATCCTGCGAGACAGTAATCTTGTTGAGGATCTCAATGGGGATGATATCGTCTTCCAAGTTCAGATCGGGAATGATTCTCCGCAGAGATCTCATAGCTGCTTCTTTGCACAGGGCAGAGAGATCAGCACCGACGTAACCATGGGAAAGATTGGCGAATTTGTCTAAATCGACATCATCTTCCAGAGGCATTCCGCGGGTATGGATCTGCAGGATCTCTAAACGGCCGGCTTTGTCAGGCACACCGATTTCAATTTCCCGGTCGAACCTGCCCGGACGCCGGAGCGCCGGATCGAGCGCATTGGGTCTGTTGGTAGCCCCAATGACGACTACTTTACCGCGTGATTCGAGACCATCCATCAGCGACAGTAGCTGTGCCACTACTCTCCTCTCAGTTTCACCGGTGACATCTTCCCGCTTGGGGGCGATGGAATCGATTTCATCGATGAAGATGATGGTTGGTGCGTTTTCCTGAGCCTGCTTGAAGATTTCACGGAGATGTTCTTCACTCTCTCCATGGTACTTCGACATAATCTCCGGCCCGCCGATGGTCATAAAGTTGGCATTTGTTTCGGAAGCCACAGCTTTAGCCAGCAGGGTTTTTCCTGTACCTGGCGGTCCATGAAGAAGTACTCCTTTAGGCGCTTCAATACCCAGCCTTTCGAAAAGTTCAGGGTGCCGGAGCGGCAGCTCAATCATTTCCCGCACTTTCTTAACTTCATCACCTAAGCCACCGATATCCTCATAGGAAATGCGCGGAACCGAAGGGACCTCACTGGCTGGTTTTTCACTGATGACGAATTCAGTGGAGGATTTGACGATTAATGCATCAGCAACCGGGCTGCAATTGGTTACCACCAAATCGATACGGCCTTCAAGCGTGTTGACTTCCACAATATCGCCTTTAACCACAACACGGCCGTTGAGAATCTGGCGTAGGTATTCTTCGCCGCCGACGATCCTCAAAGCTTTGGTTGGCGCTACCGTTATTTTAGTAGCTTCTTTAGCAGAAATCTTACGTACGGAGATACGGTCGTCAATACCGGTATCCGCATTTCTTCGCAGAGTGCCATCGATCCTGACAATTCCTTTATTGGTATCTTCAGGTAGTCCTGGCCAAGCTATAGCTGCTGTTCGCTTTTTGCCCTCGATTTGAATTACATCACCAGCGGTGATGCCCAAGATATCCATTACGGCAGAATCAATGCGAGCGATGCCGCGGCCGGCATCTTTAGAACGCGCTTCAGCAACCTTCAGCACTTTGTCATCTTTTTTCATGATTACACTCTCCTGATGCTTACATCTAGAAGTAGTTAACTAGTAGTTGTATAGATAACATACTGCAGTTCTTCTATAAATAATTAACTGATAACGCCTTTGAGCTGCTGAATTAAAAGATCGATCCCGTTCAGAGCGACTGAACCGCGGGCGGTTAAGGAATATAGTTTAGTTTTGGTATCCTTCATCACATAACCTGAGTCTTTGAGCGCATTGAGGTGAAAAGTAATGTGTCCAGTCGGCATATTAAATTCTTTGCAGAGATAGGAAAGCGTCCGTGGATTTTCTACCAGACTGCGCATAATGGCAATCCGCTTTGCATTAGAAAGGGGCGCCAGATAATCTTCAACTTCTTCTTCGGTAGAGACTACTGGGGTTGCGGGCACTAATGACTCAGTACTCATGCTGGCGATGATCCGCAGGTAGGTGTTTTGCACAGAATTGATCTTCTGTAAAACTTCCAGAGTCTTGCGGGAACACTCTTGATCCTGACAGCTGTCAGCATTGCAGCAGACTAGTTCTTTGGCCTCGTTGAGAATTGCCGAGGCTTTCTCAACATTCCCGTTTTCAAATTCCCGTGTCGAGAGTTCTACTAATTCCTTTAATTTAAGAGTGCAGGCGGCCCTCGCGCTGCAGGTTGAATTTTGCTCAGTCAGCAGCCGGTCATTTTCAAAAACTTTTCTCCCTTCGTCAGCAATAATCGGACGCATGTATTCCGTACAGAGATTTTTAAAGTCAGAATAACGCAGCCGGGCTAACTTCTCACTAAGAGTATTCATTTCTGCCCGCAGCTCACGGATTTCCAGTAGTATCTCATCGGTCATATGTATAGGATAATATACATTCTAAATATTTATGTATTACCTCTTCGATTTAGAGATTAGGTGAAAATATGGTCGCATTACCAGAAAATGTTATGAACCTTGTAAACAACCCTTCGAGCGTCAAAATCTTAGCAACCGTTGATGCTAACGGGGATGTCCATGCCATCCAGGTCGGAAGTCTTTCAGCACCCAACCCCAATACCCTCATCTTTGGT
>ULSO01007770.1_pt1 | contig 31864 bp, 30 predicted proteins | sample 1956701 | NCBI WGS metagenome assembly ULSO01 (sample SAMEA4835708, study PRJEB28245) | human gut metagenome | biome: gut microbiome; material: fecal sample | place: Denmark | collected 2008 | reverse complement strand
CTTAAAAGGCGCGCCGCCCCGCATTATATATAATATTTTACAGCGTCGCGGTGGTATAAGCGTAAAATTCGTCCATCTCTTCCTTTGTTTTGAAGTTTGCGACGAACATCATGTCGCCCATCGCGCCCGAAAGCGCTTTTGCCACCCTTTCGCACATTTTAAGGCAACCTGCGTACTTGTTTCTTATGTCCTCGTCGGAATGGACGTACATTTTATAGTCCCTTCTGCCGACGAACGCGCAGTAAAACCTTTCGCCCGCGCCCTTTAAAGTGCTGTCGTAAGCTACCATGTCCGCCCAGATTTTATACACGTCCGTAGAATTTGCATAGTTCATCATTTCGGGAGAAATACCGCCCGACGGGCGCATGTTGACCTCGAGCGCGACGACTTCGCCCTTTTTGCCTATGTGCTGATCGCAGTTGAGGCGAAAGAACTCGAAGTGCACGAAGCGCGACTTAACCCCGAACGCCTTTACCACCCTGCGCCCCGTGTCGCGCACGTCGGGGAAGGGATTGTTGAGTATGTAAAAGAGCGAGCTGTCGCCCGTGTTGACTACGTCCATAAGCGACGAGGGCGTAACGTTGCCCGTTTCGAATATGGGGTTGCCGTAGCTGTCGATTATCGCGTCGTAAGAATTTACTTCGCCGTCGATGAACTCTTCCATAATGTAGGATACGGGCAATTTATTCTTTAAAAATTCCTTCAACTCCTCAACGTTGCTTATTCTGTGGGTGTCGCTCGCGCCGACGCCGTTATCTGGCTTGACTATGACGGGATAGCCGACTTTTGCAATGAACCTCTTGCAGGTTGCAAGCGACGTAGCCATGCAGTAGCGCGCCGTCTTTACGCCCGCTTTTTTATAATAAGGCTTCATTTTGGACTTGAATTTGACCTTTGCCATGTCGCCGTCTTTGAAGCCCGTGGTTATGTTGTATTCCGTGCGCAGGCGCGCGTCGCGCTCCAGCCAGTATTCGTTGTTGCTTTCCAGCCAGTCGATTTTGCCGTAGCGGAAGGTGAAAAAAGCCACCGCGCGGAAAACTTCGTCGTAATTTTCAAGGTTGGAAACTTTGTAGTATTCCGTAAGGCTCTCTTTGAGCTGCGGCAGCAGTTTAAAGTATTCGCAGTCGCCTATGCCGAGAACGTTGAAGCCGTTGTCTTTAAGATTTTTGCAGAAGTGCCAGTAATTTTCCGGAAAGTTTGGTGAAATGAATATAAAGTTTTTCATATGCAGCCTTTTGCGCCGCAAGGCGCGAAAAAAAATTAATTTGCGTGAGAAAGCCCGATTTTTCGGGCGCATGCGCTTATAATGAAGCGCAGATGTGCCCCGTCATGAACGAAAGAATGTCCTCCATAACCGAAGGGGCGCAGAAATCGTTTAGTATTTCGTGCCTGCAATCGTTGTAGATGGTCATCTCCACGTCCGAAACGCCGCAGGCGTTGAATTTATCGTACAGCTTTATAACTCCCGCGGAGTAAGCGCCGACGGGGTCGTCTCCGCCCGAAACGAGAAATACGGGCAGATCTTTGGGCACGGCATTTATCGTTTTATCGCTGCAAGCTCTTTTGAGTACGGAAAAGAGCGTATAAAAGCCGCTGCAGGTGAACATTACGCCGCACAACTCGTCGGCAATATACCTGTCGACGTTATCACTGTCTGCGCTCAGCCAGTCGAATGGCGTGCGACCCTGAAATTTTTTGTTGTACGAACCGAAAGCCAGCCCGTCTATCAACGGCGAGCGGTGTCGCCAGCCTTTGAAGAGCGCGACCGTGCGCGCGACAAACTTTGCAAAGCCCGCAACAAAGGGCGGCTGAAAGCCCGTGCCCATAATTATTGCGCCGTCGTAGTCCTCTCCCCTTTTGGCGATAAGACAGCGGCAGAAAAAGGAGCCCATGGAATGACCCAGCACGAAGTAAGGCAGACTGCCCGTCTGCTCCTTAACAATCGAGGTGAGGCGGCTTATGTCGCTAAGCACTATATCCGTTGCGTCGCCGTCGGCAAAATAGCCTAGGTCTTCGCCGCTTATGACGGACTGCCCGTGCCCTATGTGGTCCTCGGCGCACACCAAAAAGCCGCGCTCCGCAAGGAATTCGGCAAAACGCGCATACCTTTCGGCGTATTCCGCCATGCCGTGGATAATTTGCAGAACGCCCGTCGCCTTGCCCCGAGGGCGCCATATGCAGGCATGTACGGTTGTTTTTTTGTCCTCTGAAGGGTAATAAATGTGTTCCGTCATATCAAAATAATAAAACGCACTCCGCGCGCCAACCCGCAAAATTATAAATACATAAGGTAGCAAGCCGCGGCATTTTTTGCGCGTAAAAACAATTTTATTTGCTTTTAAACAATTTTATATTGTCGGGCGAAGGCGCGAGTCTGCCTTCCTCCGCCATGGCTACAATTTCAAGCGCTTTTAAGGTATATGGAATTGCCACGCCTGCCCTTGAAGCCCACTCCGCAACGACGCCCGCAACGAAGGGAGCGTCGCACTTTTTGCCCGCTATCAGGTCGTAATACATTCCCGAAACGAGGCGGGAATGTTTTTTCATCGCAAAGGGAATGACGGCGAAGGACAGCGCCTTTTTGAACGGGTTGCCGTAATCGAGCCAGCGGGCGAGGTCGTGCCCCTGTATGGGCGCAGGCGAAACGCCATTGGCGCGGGCGGTATCTATGCCCTCTTTGAGCATTGTCTGAACAATCTTCCTCGTGCGAAGACCGCGTGAAATCTGACCGAACGTGAGCGAAGTTATCGCCGAAAGCGTAGAAAACGCCGAGTTTACTATTAGTTTTGACCAGCGCGCGCCGAGGAAATTTTTCTCCTCTGACACTTTACCCATACAGCCGAGGTATTGGGCTACCGCCTTTATTTTTTGGTTTTCGCCGAAGGGCGAGCCGAGCGCGAAAGTGTGCGCGTCGGGCGAGGATGTAAGCATAACTTTGCCCGGCGAAACGTACGTCGCGCCCCACGAAACGGCGCAGCCGAGGCAGCGCTCCTTTCCGACTATTTGCGCCACGGAGTATTCGGGCAGACCGTTCTGCGTGGTGCATACCGCGCCGTCGGGAGAGAGAAATTGCTTTATATATTGCACAATGCGCGCGTTGTCGCGCTGTTTGGTCATGAGAAAAACTATGTCGTACTGCCCGCACATTTCCTCGGGCAGAATGGCGTTTACTTTTGCATTGAAGCCGCCTCCGCAGGCGAAAACTATATCCGCCCCTCCCGCGTTGAGCGCGCGGACGTGCTCGCGGTTGCGCGTTATCAAATCTATCTGTTTCCCCGCAGAGGCTATATATGCGCCGAGAACGGTGCCCATCGCCCCCGCGCCGTAAATGCAGGCGCGCATGTTATTCCTGTCCCTTTATATATCCGAAAGCCAGCTTTGCCATTTCCCTGTAAGCCTCTTCCGAGGGGTGGAGATGGTCGCCGCTGTCGTAGTTGTGCGCAAAAGCGCATATGTTGTCGTCGTCGCAAAGAAGGCGGTCGAAGTCGATACAGCCCTGTATATCGTCGAGCGAACGCACCCAATCGTTGAAAGCGTTCCTCAGTTCCTCGCGGAAGGGCGCGTACGTGCGCCAGCCGTATATGGGCAGAAGCGTGCCGACGAACACATTGAGCGAGCGCGCCTTAGCCTCGCGGATATATTTTTCTATCCCCTCTTCGAGCTGCTGCGCCGTGGGCAAATCGCTCATCGGGCGGAAGGGATTGACGTCCGTGCCGACGGGGTGAATTATGTCGTTTATGCCCTGCTGTATAATGACGGCGTCCGCGCCGCTGACGGCGGAAATTTCGCGCACGAAGCGGTGATCTCCGCACAGACCGTAACTTTCGTAAGTTATGCAGGAATACTCCCTTAAAACGCGCGTGCCGCTCGCCGCCTTTCTGACGATTGCGGTGTTGTTGTAAGGGTCGTTCATGCACTCTATTGCAAGGTAATCAGCCCAGCTCTGCGCGGTTATGCTGTCGCCGTATAAAATGACCGAGCGGTTTTCGTCGGAGGTGTATAAATCGAGCCCGCTCAAAAAATAGAACACGTCGATATGCCTCGTCTTTTCGAGGGGAAGAACGCTTGAAAAAGTGCAGTCGCCCACCGAGAAAAAGCCCTTGGAAAGGGGTCCCGTCGCCGTAACGCCCGTGCGCATGAGGGTGAAATCTTGAAGGTAAATGCTTACGGAGAGCACGCCCTTGGGTTTTATCATGAAGTTTATTTCGTCGGAAAAAATTTCTCCGCCTGCGGGAATGGTTACGCTTTCCTCTCCGCCGAATGTTACGAGCCGCGCATTGTGCAGGCTGACTTCCCTGTCGCCCATAGCCCTTGCGAGAGTTACCCTTGTGAGCGTAACGGGTTCGGTGCCGCAGAAATTGGAAAACTGCAATCTTACTTTTTCGCCGCCGAGCGCGCATGTTATGGGATAGCGCAAAGTTATGTCCTTTGCATAAGTTTCAGGTCTGTGTTCTGTTATCGAAGGCGCATTACCCCATACGGTTACCCACTTCATATATCTCCTCAAAGCGGCTTGAAGCCGCAACGTTTATTTTTTTAAAATTATCTTTTTTATGCCGCTCCAGAATTTTCCGTTGCAGGCATCTATAAAGCCCTGCACCTGCACTTCGTTATAATGCATGAAAAGCAAAATAAATCTTATCGGCAGGTGGGTCATGGAATTGGACAGTATTTCGTCCTTGGAGCGCGAATACAGCGAAGCTATGAAACTGAACAGCCTTGCGACAAAGCCCTTGCAGTATTTCAGATCGTAAATTTCGGTCATCACCGTAGCTTCAAGGCTGCCTTTTTTGTGCTTTACTTTGGGTTGAACGGGGGATATGCGGCTGTCAAAGTATTGTTTATAACTTTGAGGGGCTTTTCCCCTTTCAGTCGCGCCGCCCCTGTCAATCTTTGCGGTGAACAGCATGTCCGCACTGTTAAAACCGATAGATACGGTATAAACGCCGCCCTCGCACCAGCGCGCCTTGTCTATGTTCCACACTCTGAAAGAGTATTTGTCGAAAGGTATGAAAACGCTCTTCTTTTCGCCCGCGCGCAGAAAAACCTTTTCAAACCCTTTAAGCTCGGGCGGAGATTTTTCAAGTTCGGGTCGGGGCGCGGTTATATACATCTGCACGACCGTCGCGCCGTCGCGGTCGCCCGTGTTTTCGACCATGAGCCTTACCCCCTCTTCGGAGAGAGAAAAATCGGAGCAGGAAAAAGTTGTGTACGAAAGCCCGTAGCCGAACGGATACTTAACCCGCGCGCCCGTGGCGCCGTAATATTTGTAGCCGACGTATATTCCCTCGGCATAGTCCATTTTGTAGGGATATTGGTTGTAAATTTCCGCGCATGGCACGTCGGAAAGTTTTTCGGGGAAACTTTCGGTAAGTCTGCCCGACGGATTTACTTCGCCCGTCAGCACCCTGACCGCGGCTGTGCCGCCGCTCTGACCCGAAAGAAAACAATGCACGAGCGCAGAACACTTTTCGTCCCACGAAGTGTCCACCACTCCGCCGCAGGACAAAAGAACGACAATCTTTTTGCCGAGCCCGCTTAAAATGGCAAGCAGGTCGGTCTGATTTTGAGGCAGGTTCAAAGTCGTTCTGTCGCAACTTTCGAGCTCGCTTCCCTCGCCCAGCCCGAGACATAAAACGACGGTATCCGCCCTCTTGGCGAGCTTTACAGCTCTGGTAGCGAGGCGACGGCTCTTGTCTCCGTCTCTCTTGAAGCCCCTTTCGAAGCCTATAAAGTTGAGCTGCGACGCCTTTATCGCGTCGAGAACGCCCGTAACCTTTGTGGGATTGACGAGCGACGAGCCCGCGCCCTGATAGCGCGCGTTTGCTGCGAAATCGCCTATCACGGCGACTTTTTCGCTGCATGACAGGGGAAGCGCATTCGCATCGTTTTTCAAAAGGACAATGCTGTTTTCCGCGCACCTAGCCGCAAAGTCGGAATGAGCCGCCCAGTCAACGGGGCGGGGCTCCACCCTCTGCGCCGCGGCGGAAAAAGCCTGCTGGCGCTCTATACTTTTGTCTACTATTCTTTCGTCGAGTTCGCCGCGCTCTACGGCGTCCTCTATTTCCTTTGCCGAAAAATCGCAGCGGGGCATTTCGAGGTCCACGCCCGATTTAACCGAAGCCACTTTGTCGAACGTGCCGCCCCAGTCGGAGACGACCAGTCCGTCAAAACCCCATTCGCCGCGCAATATGCCGTTTACAAGCCGCTCATTGCCGTTGCAGTAAACGCCGTTTATTTTGTTGTAAGCCGTCATTACGGCGGCTGGTTTGCCCTCTTTGACCGCTATTTCGAAAGAAGTTAAGTAACTTTCCCTCAACGTCTGCTCGTCGATTACGCAGTCGTAAACCATTCTGCCGCGCTCGCGGGAGTTGACGGCGAAATGCTTTATGCATGCCGCAGTGCCGTTTTTTTGAATGCCGCGCACATATGCCGCGGCGAATTTGCCCGAAAGGTAAGGGTCCTCGGAAAAATATTCAAAGTTTCTGCCGCAGAGCGGACTTCTCTTTGTGTTGAGCCCGGGACCCAACACCATGGAAACGCCCATGACCGCCGCCTCCGCGCCGAGGCGTTCGCCCAGCTCTTCGCCGAGTTTTGTGTCCCAGCTGCAAGCCATTGCCGCCGCCGTCGGGAAGCACGTGGAAGGGTGCGAAGTGCCCATTCCCAGATGATTGGGCATCTTGTCCTGAACGCGCAGTCCGTGAGGTCCGTCCGACACCGTAACGGCTTCCATTCCGATATCCGCGCACTCCGCCGTGCGCCAGAAAGCCGAGCCCGTAAGCAGGCGCGACTTGACCGAAATATCGAGTTTTCTTATGCCCATTTTAACGTCCATCTCAATATTTTTCCGCTTTAAGTATATACAAATACAATTATAGCACCAGTAAAATTTATTTGCAACAACCGCCGACAAAAAACACGCGCGGCAAAGCGTTCTTTTTGTCTTTTTTTCCAGGACTTTTTAACGCCGGGGCAAATTTGCATTTTCCCCCTTTAAGCCTGCCCCTCTTTGCCCTTTCGCCGCCCATATTATGCGCGCGGCGCAAAATAACTTTATTTTTGTGATATTAATGAGAAATTTTTGGTTTACCTATTGACTTTATCGCCGTTACATGATATATTAGATATGAACAAAATGAGATTTAATCTTATTTAAAGAGGAGAAAGTTTTATGGAACAGAAAAAGAACCCCTATGCAGGAACAAAGACCGAAAAGAACCTTTGGGACGCATTTGCAGGCGAAAGCCAGGCGAGGAACAAATACACATATTTTGCTTCGGTTGCAAAGAAAGCGGGCTATGAGCAGATAGCAGAGCTCTTTTTGAAGACTGCCGAAAATGAAAAGGAGCACGCAAAGCTGTGGTTCAAGCACCTCGGCGGAATTGGCACGGTTGCAGAAAACCTTGCCGCAGCCGCAGACGGCGAGAATTACGAATGGACGGATATGTACGATAGAATGGCAAAGGAAGCCGAAGAAGAAGGCTTTACCGCCCTTGCCGCACAGTTCCGCGGAGTTGCCGCCATTGAAAAGACGCACGAGGAAAGATACCGCGCTCTTTTAAAAAATGTTGAGACAAAGACCGTATTCGAAAAAGCGGGCGTTCAGGTATGGGAATGCAGAAACTGCGGACACATCGTTGTGGGTACTTCCGCTCCCGAAATCTGCCCCGTATGCCAGCACCCTCAGGCTTACTTCGAAGTAAGAAAGGAAAATTACTGATATCCCCCCATTAAGGAATAAATTTATTAAACCTTCAAGCGGGCGCGCGGTTTGCGCGCCCGCTTTTATTTTTGCGCCCGAATTTTGCGCCCGAACGGGTGTTGTATTTCTTTGCGGGCATGTTTTATTTTTTGCGGGCATGCCCGCGGGGCGCAAAAACTTGTCAATGCGTATCGAACTGAAAACCAAGCAACAAGGTTGCAATAAAACCGCTAAACGCGCATTGCGCCAAAACAGGGCAAAGCGCATTTTTTATAAAACGGCGTGAAGCCTTACCATAAAACAACGAAAACTGTTTTGCGCCAAAAACGGAGCAAACGCATTTAAATCAATCAGCGCAAAAGCCTTGCGCCAAATAAATCAAAGCGTTACGACAAAAAATAAAAGCGCGGAAGGGGCGTTGCCCTTCCGCGCGATTTTGTTTGAATTTAAAAATTATTTTACGATGTCTGCATACAGAGGGAATTCTGCGCAAAGTTTTGCAACTTCTGCAATGACGTAGTCGTAAGCCGCCTGCTTTTCGTAGATAATTTTGGAAATGAGCTGTGCAATCTTGCGCGCCTGCTCCTCCTTCATGCCCCTCGTGGTCATTGCGGGCGTACCGATGCGGATACCCGAAGTTACGAAAGGTTTCTGCGTGTCGAAAGGTATGGCGTTCTTGTTTACGGTGATGTGCACCTCATCGAGCATCTTTTCGAGCTCCTTGCCCGTAAGCCCCTTGTCGGTGAGGTCGAGGAGAATGAGGTGGTTGTCCGTGCCGCCCGAAACCATTTTAACGCCGAGCTTCGTGAACTCGTCAGCCATAGCCTTTGCGTTTGCGACTATCTGCTTCTGATATTCCGTGAACGAAGGGTCCAAAGCCTCCTTGAAAGCTACAGCTTTTGCCGCTATTATGTGCATTAAAGGACCGCCCTGAATGCCGGGGAACACGGCTTTATCTATAAGTTTGCCGTACTCTTCCTTGCACATTATTACGCCGCCGCGGGGTCCGCGGAGGGTCTTGTGCGTGGTAGTGGTAACAAAGTCTGCATAGGGAACGGGCGAGGGATGAACGCCAGCCGCAACCAGACCTGCGATATGCGCGATATCAACCATCATGTACGCGCCGACTTTGTCGCAGATTTCCCTTATGCGCTTGAAATCTATAACTCTGGGATATGCGCTCGCGCCCGAAACTATCATCTTGGGGCGGCATTCCACAGCTATTCTTTCCATTTCGTCGTAGTCTATCGTCTGGGTATCCTTGCTTACGCCGTAGGGAACGATGTTGAAATACTTACCCGAAATATTGACGGGCGAACCGTGCGAAAGGTGTCCGCCGTGAGCGAGGTTCATGCCCATGACCGTGTCGCCGGGCTGCAAAACGGCAAAGAACACGGCAAGGTTTGCGCTTGCGCCCGAATGGGGCTGAACGTTGCAGTATTCGCAGCCGAACAGCTTTTTGAGGCGGTCGCGCGCGAGGTCCTCGGCGATATCCACATACTGGCAACCGCCGTAGTATCTGTGTCCGGGATAACCTTCGGCATACTTGTTTGTGAGGTGGCTGCCAGCCGCCGCAAGCACTGCGGGCGAAACAAAGTTTTCGCTCGCGATGAGTTCGATGTTCCCCTGCTGTCTGCCGAGTTCGAGCCTGAGCGCTTTGGCAACTTCGGGGTCGGTTTTTTCTATCAGCGAAATGTCTATCATAAAAAACTCCGGATAAAAATTTATATTTATGCAATTATTATACCATATATTTTGTCAATATACAATTATTTGAATGTAATTAACTCAAAAAAAACGAAAACGCGCAACACCCCTCGCCTTATGCAGATTTCTCGCCGTTCGGGAGCTATGCCGCCCGCCATTGACAAGGCTCGCCTTTAATAAAAAGTCCGCCCCTGCACAGAGTGCGCAGGGGCGGACCTTATGACTTTTAACTTTACAACGCAAAATTTGCACAAAAAAAGGCGCGCAAGATTGCGCGCCTTTTTTAAATTAAAAATTGCCATTCAAGAAATCGACAAATTCGCCCTTGGGCATGAAGCCGAGAGATTTTGCCGTCATCTCGCCGTTTTTGAACACTGCGACATAGGGAATGGACATTATTCCGTAGCGAGCCGCGAGGTCGTTGCATTCGTCCACATCCACTTTTATGAAGACAGCCTTGTCGGCAAACTGCGCCGAAACTTCTTCGAGCACGGGAGCAAGCATCTTGCAAGGACCGCACCACGTAGCGAAGAAATCGCAGACAACGGGCTTGTCGCCCTTGAGATATTCGTCAAATTTTGCAGAATTAACCTTTTCCGCCATAATTAAGCCTCCTTAAATATTGTGTTTCAGATAATCATAAATATCCGCAAACGCCACGCTCTGCGAGGTGCCGTCGGACATCTTTTTAACGTTTACAGTGCGGTTTGCCAGCTCGTCGCCGCCGATTACCGCAACATATTTGGCGCCGATTTTATCGGCGTATTTCATCTGCGCCTTTACCGAACGGTTCATAAGGTCGGCTTCCGCGCATATACCCCTTTTCCTGAGCTCGCTGACGAGGGAGAACGCTTCGGCGCGGCTGCTCTCGTCCATGCCCGCAATATAAATTTCGGGAACGGGCTGTTCGGGGAAGGCAACGCCCGTGTTTTCCATAAGCAGCATAAGCCTTTCGATGCCCGCGGCAAAGCCTATCGCGGGAATTGAAGGTCCGCCGAGCTCGCTTATAAGTCCGTCGTATCTGCCGCCTCCGCACACAGTTCCCTGCGCGCCTATGGAAGTGGAAACAAACTCGAACACGGTGCGCGTGTAATAGTCCAGACCCCTTACTATGCCGGGATTAACGCAATACTGCACGCCCTGCGCGTCCAGAAGAGCGCGGACGGAAGCAAAGTGCTTTGAGCAATCGTCGCACAGATAATCGAGTATGCTCGGCGCGCCCTTTATTATCTGCCTGCACCCCTCCTCCTTGCAGTCGAGTATGCGAAGGGGATTTTTATTAAGCCTGTCGCGGCAGACGGGGCACATTTCGTCAGCGCGCGCGGAAAAGTATTCTTTGAGCGCGGCGTTGTACCTGGCGCGGCAGCTTTTGCAACCTATTGAGTTTATCTCGAGCCGCGTATCCTTTATGCCAAGTTTGTCCAGAAAGGAGGACGCCGCAAAAATTACTTCCGCATCGGCGTAAGGCTCGGCTGAGCCGAACATTTCTATGCCGAACTGGTGGAATTCGCGCAGTCTGCCCGCCTGAGGGCGTTCGTACCTGTAACAGGGCGTTATATAGTAAGCCTTTAAGGGCAAGGGCGCAGAGGCAAGTCCCTTTTCGACGAACATTCGCGCGACGCCCGCCGTTCCCTCGGGCTTTAAGGTTATGGAGCGACCGCCCTTGTCGAGAAAGGTGTACATCTCCTTATTGACTATGTCCGTCGTGTCGCCCACGCCGCGGGCAAAAAGTTCTGTGTGCTCGAATACGGGTGTGCGCACTTCCTTCATGCCGAAAGCGCAAGCCGTCTCGCGCGCGCAATTTTCTATGAACTGCCATTTATATGACTGGTCGGGCAATACGTCCTTTGTGCCCTTGGGTATGTTTATCATAATTTCTCCTGTCCGCACAAGCGGTTAAAATCAGTTTGCAGAAAAGCCTGTAATTTTAAGTCCGCGCTTGCCGCCGCATGTTTTTACGAGTTTTTCTACGTGTTCATCGACGTATTTTTTGTTGATTTCGAGGGTTACGAGGGGATAATCGTTGCCGCCCGCCTCGAAAGAAATTTCTTCCAGAAGGTATTCCATAACAGTATGCAGACGGCGCGCACCGATGTCCTCTGCGGTCGTGTTGAGCTCTTCCGCGATTTCGGCTATGCGCTCTATGGCGTCGCTCTTGAACTGCAAATCTATGTTATCGACGGCGAGAAGCGCCGAATACTGCATAGTTATTGCGTTGTGCGTCTGCGTGAGAATGTTTACAAAATCCTGCTTTTTGAGGCTGTTGAGCTCGACGAGAACGGGGAAACGACCTAAAAATTCGGGAATGAGGTCCTCCACCTTGGAAACGTGGAATGCGCCCGCCGCAATGAACAGAATGTAGTCCGTCTTTACGGGTCCGTACTTGGTCATTACCGTGCAGCCTTCGACTATGGGAAGAATGTCGCGCTGAACGCCCTCGCGGGAGACGTCTATGCCGCCGCTGTTGCCGCCGGCGATTTTATCTATTTCATCAATGAAAATTATACCGTCGTTTTCGGCGCGGCGGATAGCCTCCGTCTGAACGGCGTCGTCGTCGATGAGTTTGTCGGCTTCCTCCGCCATAAGAATATTCCTCGCCTCGGCGACGGTTATCTTGCGCTTTTTTCTCCTGTTCATGCCGAGAGAGCCGAACACTGAACCTAAATCTATCGCCGCGCCCTGACCGGGGGAAAGCTCCAAAGGCTTGGGATTGTCGGCGACTTCGAGCTCTATTACCGTACTATCGTACTTGCCGTTATGAATATCGTCAACGAGGTTATTTTCAAAAATTTCCTTGGAAAATTCGCCGCGCTCGTCCTTCTTCACTTCGGCGAGCACCTTGGCAATTCTGCGCTCGGCGGTAGCCATAGCCTTGTAGCTGACCTCTTTGGTCTTTTCTTCCTTGACAAGGCGTATCGCGCACTCCGCAAGGTCGCGCACCATGCTCTCGACGTCCCTGCCGACATAGCCGACCTCGGTATATTTTGTAGCTTCGACCTTTAAAAAGGGAGCTTTGACGAGCTTTGCCAGCCTTCTGGCGATTTCCGTCTTGCCGACGCCCGTGGGGCCCTTCATTATGATGTTTTTGGGCGTAACCTCTTCGCGCAGTTCGGGCGAAAGCTGACTGCGGCGGTAGCGGTTGCGAAGGGCAATCGCCACGGCCTTTTTGGCTTCGTCCTGACCTATGATGTATTTATTGAGTTCGTGAACTATCTGTTTGGGTGTAAGATCCATAATCTACTCCTCGTTAAGTTGCTGAATATACCGCGACATATAGTCGAGCGAACGCTCCGCAAGGTATGCGTAGCGCTGTTTTTTGTCGCGTATGCGGTTATCCGACGCGCGCAGAATGCCGAAGTTGGCGTTCATGGGCGTAAAATTTTCGTTTGACCGCGATATATGTGCCGACAAAGCGCCCAGAATGCTTATATCTTCGGGTATTATCGGCGCCTTGCCCTGCATTTTTCTGAGAGCATGAACGGCGCATAAAAGTCCGCTCGCCGCGCTCTCGACATATCCCTCCACGCCCGTAATCTGACCCGCGAAGAAAATTTGCGGGTTGCTCTTTAACGAAAAGTCCGCATTGAGGCAATCGGGGGAATTGATATAAGTGTTTCTGTGCATTACTCCGTAGCGCAGAAATTCGGCGTTTTTGAGGGCGGGAATGAGGGCGAATACCCTCTTCTGCTCGGGAAATTTCAAATTTGTCTGACAGCCGACGAGGTTGTATGCCTGACCTTCGCAGTTTTCCTTGCGCAGTTGCAGTATGGCATAAAATTTATTGCCCTTTTCGTCCCTTATGCCGACGGGCTTGAAGGGACCGAAGCGCAGAGTATCCTTTCCGCGCGCCGCCATTACCTCTACGGGCATGCAGCCTTCGAAAATTTCACCCTTTTCGAAGTCGTGCAAAAGCGCACGCTCCGCATGGGTGAGTTCGTAAACGAAGCGAGAATACTCCTCCTCCGTCAGCGGACAGTTGATGTAATCGTCGCCGCCCTTGCCGTATCTGTCGCCGAAAAAGGCGCAGTTCATGTCTATGCTGTCGCGCGAAACTATGGGCGCGGAAGCGTCGTAAAAATGCAACTGCGCGCCCGTCTTTGCGGCGATATCCGCCGCCAGAGCGTCTAAGGTCAAAGGTCCCGTGGCTATTATGCAAAAGCCCTCTTCGGGAATGCTTTTAACCTCTTGGCTGATTATTTTTATGTTGGGGCAGGAGGTTATTTTATCGGTAACGAACGCCGCAAATTTTTCCCTGTCCACAGCGAGTGCGCCGCCCGCGGGAACGCGCGTTGCCTCCGCCGCTTCCATCGTGAGCGAGCCTAAAAGGCGCATTTCTTCCTTTAAAAGCCCGCAGGCGTTGGTGTAAGGGTCGGCGCCCTTCAATGAATTGGAGCATACCAGCTCGCAGAAGTTTTTATCCGAATGTGCGGGAGTGAAGCGCGAGGGCTTTATGTCGTAAAGCTCTACCTCCGCTCCGCCGCGGGCGAGGGCGTAAGCCGCCTCGCAGCCCGCAAGTCCCGCGCCTATTACTTTAATTTTCATTGTCTTCGGCGGGAGCGTCCGCGCTGTATGAGCAATTTTTATCCGAGCACTTTATTTTATCGCCCTTGCGTATGAGATACTTTCCGCACACGGGGCACTTGTCGCCCGTGGGGATATCCCAGCTTAAAAACCTGCACTCGGGATAGCCCGTGCAACCGTAATATATTTTTCCGTTTTTGGAGCGCATTCTGCGCATGGGACGACCGCAGTCGGGGCACTTGCCCTCCGTCTTTTCGCCCTCTTTGGGCTTGCCGTCGGGGGCGTTCAAAGGTCTCTTCGCGCCGCACTTTGCGCATTCCAGATACGCGCCGTACTTGCCCTTTTTTATGAGCATTTCGCCGCCGCAGGCGTGGCATTTTTCCTCGGTAACCTTTGCGTCGATGGGCAATATGCACGAGCATTCGGGGTAGTTGGGGCAGGCGAGGAATTTGCCGAACTTGCCGCTCTTTACCACCATGTTAGCGCCGCACTTGGGACAGCGCACATCCGAAATTTCCACCTCGGACTCGCTGATTATGTTGGAACATTTGGGATAGTTTGAGCAGGCGAGGTACTTGCCGTATTTGCCCGAGCGGCGTATCATGGGGCTGCCGCACTTTTCGCAGATGATATCCGTCATTTCGTCGCCGTCGCAGGCAGCCGTTTTGAGGTGCTCTGCAAACGAGGGATAAAAGTCGGCGATAATCTTGTGCCAGTCCACGCCGCCGTCCTCGATTTTATCGAGTTCGTCCTCCATTTTTGCCGTAAAGCCGACGTCCATTATGTCCTTGAAATAATGCACGAGCATGTCGGTAATTTTATATGCAATTTCGGTGGGCACCATATATTTGCCGTCCTTTTCGACATAGTGGCGCTTGTTCAGAACCGAAATTATGGAAGCGTACGTTGAAGGTCTGCCTATGCCCTTTTCGTCCATAGTCTTGACCAAAGACGCGTCGGTATAGCGCAGGGGCGGGCGGGTGAACTTCTGTTCCTTGCCCAGATCGCACAGATTGAGAGCGTCGCCCTCCTGAACGGGGGGAAGAAGTTTCTGGTTCTCCTCCTCCGCGTCGGCGTCGGAAAAGCTCTGATAAGCGGCGGTATAGCCCGCAAAAAGCAGAGCCTTGCCGCTTGCCTTGAAGGTATAGCCCGACGAAACCGCCTCTATCTGCATGGAATTATACTGTGCCTCCGCCATCTGCGAGGCGACGAAGCGGTCGTAAACGAGCTTATAAACGTTGTAATGCTTTTTGTCGAGATACTGCTTTACGCTCGCGGGCGTTATGGAAAGATTTATCGGTCTTATCGCCTCGTGCGCGTCCTGCGCGCCCTTCTTTGTCGCGTAGATATTGGGGCGGGCGGGGGCATATTTTTCGCCGTAGGTGTTCTTTATGAACTCTATCGCAGCCTGCTGCGCCTCGACGGCGATACGCGTGCTGTCCGTACGGATATAGGTTATGAGCGCTATGTGGTCGCCGCCGACGTCCATGCCCTCGTAGAGGTGCTGCGCAACGAGCATGGTTTCGGGCGAGGACATGCCGAATTTATTGGAAGCGTCCTGTTGAAGGGATGATGTGGTGAAAGGGGCGGGCGCGTGAGATTTTGTTACACCGCTCTTGATTTTCGATACGGTGAACTGACCCGCGCGTATCTTTGCCTCAACCGCCGCCGCCTGCTCTGCGGTAACCGACTTGCCGCTCTTTTTGAGCTGATAGGTAGCCTTGAAAGGGTTGTACTTCGCCGCGGTATCCTGAAGCGAAGCCGTGAATGTGTAGTATTCCTCGGGCTTGAAGGCGGCAATCTCCCTCTCCCTGTCGACAATGAGCCTCAGCGCAACCGACTGAACGCGGCCTGCGGACAGTCCGCTCTGAATGCGGTTATTGAGAAGGGGAGAGAGCTTGTAACCGACAAGTCTGTCCAGAACTCGCCTTGCCTGCTGGGCATCGACGAGGTTATAATCTATCTTTCTGGGATGTTTGAGCGCGTTTTCGACGGCTTTGGGGGAAATTTCGTTGAATTCCACCCTGTTTGCGCCGTCCGCATCCATGCCGAGCACGGTCTGAAGGTGCCAGCTTATTGCTTCGCCCTCGCGGTCGGGGTCGGTCGCAAGGTAAACTTTGCCCGCTTTTTTCGCCTCTTCGGACAGCCTTTTTATGACTTCCTTTTTATTGGGCGTAATTTCGTAGCGAGGCTCGAAATTTTCGGTTATCTTTACGCCGAGCGTCTTTTCGGGCAAATCGCGGACGTGTCCGCCCGAGGCATCTACCTTATATTTGCCCTTTAAATATTTTGAAATGGTTTTTGCCTTTGAAGGCGACTCAACTATGATTAAATCCATGACTTCTCCAAATAATTTTAAAGCGCCCTTTGTGCGCCCGCCTTATTGAACGGCGGAAAATCTGTTTCCGCCCTCGCGCGCTATTATGCCTTTCACCTCGAGCGACGAGCAGACCGCTATGACTTCGTACGCCGCCATTCCCGTCTGTGCGGCTATTGCGCTCACGTGCGACGTGCCCTCCCGCCTTAGAAGTTCGGCGACTTTGCTCTCCGCAGGCGAAAGATTTTGTTTTTCCGCACTGTATTCTAACCCGAACGCCAGGAAAATGTCAAGTACATTTCTGCACAGCGAGGCGCCCTCTTTAATGAGATTGTTGCAGCCTTCGCCGCTCTTTATGCCCAGCGAATGGGGAAAGGCGAACACGTCCCTGTTGTAATCTACGGCATACTGCGCCGTAATAAGCGCGCCGCTGCGCTCCGCCGCGGATACGACGAGAACTCCTCGCGACAGTCCCGCAATTATGCGGTTGCGAGCGACAAACATATACTTTTTTATGCTCGTTTCGGGGGGATATTCCGAAATTGTCAGTCCTCTTTTTTCAACTTCTTTTACGAGCGGAATATTGACCGCGGGATAAATGTGATTGTGTCCGCCGGGCAGAACGCAGATTAGGTTGCCCGAGGACAGAGCGCCCTTTAAAGCCGCGCTGTCCGCGCCGTCGGCTATGCCCGTTACGACGGTAATTTTCTGCGATATTTCGCCGCTTATTTTAGAGCAGGCGGCTATCGTTGCGGGCGGAGTGCGGCGCGAGCCGACCACTGCAAATTTTTCGCCCTGCAAAAGCTGTATATTGCCCCTGCAATACAAAATATGCGGCGGCACGGGAATTTCCGCAAGTTTTTCGGGATAGAGCCCGCTTTGCCGCGTTACGCAGACGATTTTGCTCCTTTCGAGCGAGCGCATAACTTTCGCCCTGTAACTTTTGCTGCAAAAATCAGTCCTTAATTTATTATATACTCCCTCGCCGACGCTTTTAATCAGAGCGGCGACACATTTTGCGCCATGCGACCAATTTTCATCCGCCGCACACAATAAAAGATTTTTCTGCTCGTAACTTAGCTCTGAAAAGCTGTCTGCGATAATTATATTTATTTCCCGTTCGGAATACATCAGTCGTCTCCCGACCCGAACGTGCGGTATGAAGCCGCTTCGAGTATGTGTTCGGGCAAAATCTCCGCGCTGTAAGAGAGGTCGGCTATCGTGCGCGCAACCTTTATAATTCTCGCCCGCGCCCTCGCGGAAAGCGAAAGTCTTTCAAAAATACCGCCGAGAACGCGCTTGCATTCGGGCGAAAGCGGGCAGTATTCCATAAGCTGCCTTTCGCCCATCTGCGAATTGAGGTCGATCTGCTCGCCGCAAAACCTTTCGCGCTGAACGGCCCTCGCGCGCTCTACGCGCGCCTTGACTACCGCGCTCGTCTCCTCCTTCGCGTCCGAATACAAATCTTCGTATCTGACGGCATCGACTTCAACCAAAATGTCAATTCTGTCGAGCAGGGGTCCCGAAATGCGCGAGCGGTATTTTTTAATCTGCGCAGGCGTGCAGGTGCATTGTTTGTATTCGCTGCCGTAATTGCCGCACGGGCAGGGGTTCATGCTGGCGCACAGCATAAAGTCCGCGGGAAAAGTAACCGCGCCCGCCGCGCGCGAAACTGTAATTTTTCTGTCCTCGAGGGGCTGGCGGAGAGCTTCAAGAGCCGAGCGCGAATATTCGGGCAGTTCGTCGAGGTATAAAACGCCGCGGTGCGCCTTGGAAATTTCGCCCGGGCGGATTTTAGAATTTCCGCCTCCGCACAGCGAAACGGTGGTTGCCGTATGGTGGGGCGTGCGGAAGGGGCGCAAGGTTACAATGCCCTCTTCGCCCAGCTCGCCCGCAACCGAGTGTATGGAAGTTACGTCCAGCGCCTCTTCAAAGGTGAGGTCGGGCATTATAGTTGGTATGCACTTTGCGAGCATGGTCTTGCCCGTGCCGGGAGGACCGCTGAACAAAATGTTGTGTCCGCCCGCGACGGCAATTTCCAAGGCGCGCTTTGCAACCGCCTGACCCTTTATAAAGGACATATCGCAGTCGTATGACGAATGCGATACCGCCGCGCGGAAATCTTTGGGCTGAACGGGCGACAGAGTTATTTCGCCTGTAAGAAAGCGCGCGGCTTCGGAAAGGCTTTTTACGGCATACACCTCCGCGCCCTCGATATACGCCGCCTCGTTGGCGTTGGCATAGGGAAGAATGAAGCGGCGAAAGCCCTTTCTCTTTGCGGAAATGAGCACGGGCAGCACGCCCGAAACGCCGCGCACGCCTCCGTCGAGGGCGAGTTCGCCCAGCATTACATAGCCCTCGGTCTGCGCTTCGCCAAGCTGCCCGCTCGCCTTCAAAATGCTTACGGCTATGGGCAGATCGTAATGACTGCCCTCCTTTCTTATATCCGCGGGAGCGAGGTTAACCGTTATTCTGTTGACGGGAAAATGAAAGCGCGCGTTGCGCAATGCCGAATGAACGCGCTCCCTGCTCTCCTTTACGGCGGCGTCTGGAAGACCGACGAGCTCGTATGACGTCATGCCTTTGTTTATGTCCGTTTCGACCTCGACGGGCACGCCTTCGAGCCCGACGAGAGCAAAACTTGTTACCTTTGCGAGCATTGCATACCCCCTTGCAACAATAAAAACCGCAAAAATTTAAAAGCTCCCGCACATGGCGGGAGCTTTTTTAAATTACTGAACTTCCTTGATTTTAGCAGCCTTACCTGTAAGACCTCTGAGGTAGTAGAGCTTAGCTCTTCTTACCTGACCCTTTCTTACAACGGTGATGGATGCGATTTTGGGCGAGTGAACGGGGAATGTTCTTTCTACGCCTACGCCGAAAGAAAGTCTTCTTACGGTGAAACTTTCTCTGATGCCGCCGTGCTTTTTAGCAATGACGACGCCTTCGAAGTTCTGAATTCTTTCCTTGGTTCCTTCTATAACCTTGAAGCCTACTTTTACGGTATCGCCCACGTTGAATGCGGGAACGCTTTCCTTCATGCCTTCTTTTTCAATCGCTTCGACCAAACCTTTCATATCTGTCCTCCTGTATTTGTGCGCCGCAGTCGCGGCAGTAAGTTTTTTAATCAGCTTTTATATCTTAACAGACCCGAAAATAAAAATCAACTCATTTTAAGGGGTGTGTCGCAATTTTCACAAAACTTTTTTTGCTCTGATTTTTGTCCTAAACCATATATATAATATATGGCGTTTTAAGCCGTGAACGCGCTCTCGATATGGTTAATTTCGCCATTTAAAATTTCAATGACGTCGAACCGCACCGTCACATCCGGCTCTCTGCCCGAAAAATAGTATTTCGCGCAGGCGACGTACCTCTTTTTTCTGTCCGAACGCACGGCTTCATTGGGCATGCCGAAAGATGTGCCCGAGCGCGTTTTGACCTCGACAAAGGCAATGACGTCGTCATGCTGCGCGATTATATCCACCTCGCCGAAGGGACAGCGGTAATTGGTTTCCTTTATTTCATAGCCGCGGCTTTTTAAATATTTTGCCGCCGCGCCCTCGCCCCGCTTGCCGAGAAGCTGCCTCAAAGTCATTGCCATTTTGTTGTGAAGCTCCTGCGGTGAATGGGCGTGAGCCCGCAATCTTTTATCGCCTGAATGTGCGCCGCCGTGCCGTAGCCGACATTTTTTTCGAAGCCGTACTGAGGATAGACCTTTGCGTACTCCGCCATGAGGGCGTCCCTTTCCACCTTTGCTATAATCGACGCCGCGCCTATGCAGTAGCACTGCGCGTCGCCCTTTACTATGCTGCGCTGGGGGATATCGATATCGAGCGTCATATTGCCGTCGGTGAGGACGAAATCGGGTCGGACGGACAGGCTCTCAATGGCGTTTTTCATGCACAGTCTCGTAGCCTGAAGTATGTTAATTTGGTCTATAACCTGCGGTTCGACGCGGCATATGGCGTAGGCAACCGCCTTTTGCTTTATTAACTCCGCCAGCTTTTCGCGCTTTTTGGCAGACAGCTTTTTGCTGTCGTCCACGCCCGCAATTTCGTCATCATCGGGCATAATGACAGCCGCGCAGACGACGGGTCCCGCTAGCGGTCCCCTGCCCACTTCATCGACGCCGCACACAAATTTTTTGCCCTCGGCGTGAAGATTTTTTTCGTAGATGAGTTTATCCATATCAGAATTCGAAGCCCTCTAAGTCCGAAAGGCTGTCCAGCGTTACCGCGCCCAGCCTGCCCTTGCGGAAGTCGTCCAGAACGGCTTTTTCGGCGCGCTCGTAGTCGTATTCGCCCCCGCGAAGCATAAAACCGCGGCGGCGGCAGACCTGTTCGAGCATTTCTACGGGCTCGCCGCCCTCTATGCCGTAGCGCTCGGCAAGGTTCTGAGGGTATTTTTCTTTAAGTTCGCCCAAAAGCGCGAGCGATACGTCGTCGATATCGAGTATGTCGTCGTTGAGACTGCCGACGTAGGCGAGCCTTAACGCGAGCTTCTGATTTTCGAACGCGGGCGGCGTAGTTCCGGGGGTGTCCAGAAGTTCGAAGTTGCCGCACCTTATCCACTGCGTGCCGCGCGTTACGCCCGCTTTGTCGCCCGTAGCGGCGCGCTTCGCGCCCGAAAGCAGATTTATGACCGTGCTCTTGCCCGTATTGGGCACGCCGCACACCATAAATCTGAAAATTTTATTGTAGCCCTTCGCGAGAGATTTTGCCTGCTTTTCGGCGATAAGAGAGTTGATTGCCTCCACTATATCCCTGCGCGAATTGCTGTTTACCGCGTTGAGTTTGACGCACGCGCCGCCCGCGGCGCGGATATATTTTGCAAAAGCCGTACTTTTTTCGTCGGCGAGGTCGCACTTGTTCAGAACGTACAAAACTGCTCGGTTGCCGAATATTTTTTTGAGTTTTTTATTGAAAGATGCCGCGGGACAGCGCGCGTCGAGCACGTAAATTATGCCGTCGCAGACGGCTACGGACTGCTCCATAGCCCTCATTGCCTTGGTCATATGTCCCGGGAACCACTGAATATGCTTCATAAAGCCTCCTTTAAGGCTTGCGCCCGCGGGGGTCTCCGCATTTTTTCGTTTTTTTGTCTTAAACGGACGCGTACAACGCAAAAAATTTACTGTTGTAAGAAATAATAATTTTCCGACAGCCGCAGAGGCGGATTGAAAACGAGAAAATTTTACGCATTGCAGCAAATTATGCTATTTTAAAAGGTCGGGGCGGCGCGCCGCGGTAATTTTGCGGCTCTCCTGCCTGCGCCATTCGTCTATCTTTGCGTGATTGCCCGAAAGAAGTACTTCGGGCACGCTGACGCCCCTGAAAGTTGCGGGGCGGGTGTACTGGGGATATTCCAACGCGCCGTCGGAAAAACTTTCATCAACGAGCGAACCGTCGCTCAGAACGCCGTCCACATACCGCGCCACGCAGTCGCACACGACCATTGCGGGCAGTTCGCCGCCCGTCAGAACATAGTCGCCGATAGAAATCTCTTCATCTGTGAACATATCTATGGCACGCTGGTCAACGCCCTCGTAGTGCCCGCAAAGCAGCACTATATGCTCTAACGAAGAGAGTTCGAGCGCCTTGCTCTGCACAAAAGTCTGCCCGCGCGGCGACATGAAAATTCTTCTCGCCTTATGCTCGGGGTCAACCGCCTCCATAGCCGAGGCTATGGGCTGGGGCATCATGACCATGCCTGCGCCGCCGCCGAAGGGGTAATCGTCGCACTTTGAATGCTTATCTTCGGAATAGTCGCGTATGTTGACGACTTCGAGCTGTAATTTGTTGCCCTGCACCGCCCTGCCTATTATGCTCTGATAAAGGGGGGCGAACATCTCGGGGAATAATGTTAAAATTGTAATTTTCATCACTCGTACAGCGCAACTTCGTCGAAGCGCTTTTTGTTGACGGTAACGACTTTATTTTCCACGTCGATGCTGTCGATAACCCCCTCCGCCGCGGGGAAAGTTACCCTCTTTTCGCCGCTCGAAAGGACGTAGATATCCGTCTTGGCGGGCGTAATTTCCACAATTTCGCCCAGAGTTTTGCCCTTTTCGGTAACAACCGAGCAGCCGAGCACATCGACAAGGTAATATGTTCCCTCGGGGAGGTCGGGGATGTCCTCTCTCAGGGCGAGAACGTCCTTTGCGCGCAGGAGCTCCGCGGCGTTTCTGTCCGCCACTCCCCGAAGCGTTACGAACGCGCAGTCGCCCGCGGGGCGGGCGGAAAGCACCTTATATTCGACGCCGTCTATGAACACTCTGGGAAGAGCGCAGAAATCTTCCGCGCTGTCTGTGAGCGTTTTTACCTTGATTTCGCCGCGTATGCCCTGCGGCTTTAAAACGGTTGCAACAGTTAAAGTCTTTTCCATATCAGCATAAAAAGAAAAGGCGGTTTACGCCTTTTCCTCAATTTCTATAACGTATTTTTTGCTGTCGCGGGGCGTAGCGCAACGAACGATGGTGCGCATCGCCTTTGCTATTTTGCCCTGCTTGCCGATGACCTTGCCCATATCCGAGGCGTCGAGAAGGACGGTTACCTGAATGGCGTTTTCGGTTTCTTCGACCTTATATTCTATTTCGTCCTTTTTGTCGGCGAACTGTTCGACTATATATTTTATTAATTCAAGCATGCGTTTTCTCCGTTGCGCGCAATCTGCGCGCATATTGCCCGCGCCTTTATGCGGCGCCGACGGCAATAACCTTTAATCTGCCCGCCGCGCGCAGTCTGCGCAGTTCGGGCGGAAGGGTAAAATTACTTCTTCTTTTTCTTGTCGTTGGTCTTGGGAGCGGAAAGTTTGGTGCTCTGTTCCATAGCGCCAACCTTTACGAGGTAGCTTTTTACCGTCTCGGTAGGCTGAACGCCCTTTGCAAGCCAGCTCTTTGCCTTTTCAACGTCGATGTTGATTTCTGCGGGGGTCTTGAGGGGATCTACATAACCGATTTTATCGATGTATTCGCCCGACTGAGCCTTTCTGCTGTCGATTACAACCACTCTGTAGAAGGGGTTCTTCTTGTCGCCCATTCTGGTCAATCTCATTTTAACTGCCATTTTATTTTATCTCCTGAAAAAAAATTATTTTTTATTTATTTTTATCTCCCGTAACGGAGTTTGTAACTGTTTATCAGATGAAGGGCAATCTGCGCTTGCCGCCCTTTATCTGTTTTATAAGCTGTTTGGTCTGGTCAAACTGCTTCAAAAGCTGGTTTATCTCCTGCACCGTAGTGCCTGAGCCCGCAGCTATGCGCTTTTTGCGCGAAGAGTTGATTATAGAGGGATCAACCCTCTCCTTCTGCGTCATGGAAAGAATGATTGCCTTTGTCCTTTCCATCTTCTTTTCGTCTATGTCGCCGTCCTTGACCTTGCCTGCAAGTCCAGGCATCATGGAGACGAGCGCCTGCGCGCCGCCCATCTTTTTCATGCTCTCGAACTGGTCGAGATAATCTTCGAGCGTGAAGGAGTTTTCGAGCATTTTCTTCTTCATTTTGAGAGCCTGCTCTTCGGAAACCGCCTCCTGCGCCTTTTCGATGAGGGTGAGCACGTCGCCCATGCCGAGTATGCGCGAAGCCATGCGGTCGGGATAGAAATACTCCAGATCGGTTATCTTTTCGCCCACGCCGATGAACTTTATGGGCTTGCCCGTAACAGCCTTTATGGAAAGGCACGCGCCGCCGCGCGTATCGCCGTCGAGCTTGGTTAAAACTATGCCCGTAACTTCCAGCCTTTCGTTGAAGGTCTTGGCGACGTTTACGGCGACCTGACCCATCATGGCATCTACGGTAAGAAGAATTTCGGAAACGTCCACCGCCGCCTTAATTCTTTCGAGCTCCTGCATGAGTTTTTCGTCTATTTCAAGTCTGCCCGCGGTGTCGATTATAACCGTATCGTAGCCCATAGACTTTGCATAATCGACAGCCTGAACAGCCGTCTTTACGGGGTCCTGAGTGCCCTTTTCGAAAACTTCGCAGCCAGCGTTGCCGCCCACCACTTTGAGCTGATTAATAGCCGCGGGGCGATATATGTCGCAGGCGACCAAAAGGGGCTTTTTGCCGCTCTTTTTCAAAAGCACTGCGAGCTTGCCGCACAGCGTCGTCTTGCCCGCGCCCTGAAGTCCGCACATCATAATGACTGTGGGAGGCTTGGGGGAAACCGTAAGTTTTGCGCCCGCGGGACCCATGAGCTCTATGAGCTGTTCGTTGACGATTTTTATGACCTGCTGGGCAGGGTTAAGGCTCTTTAAAATTTCCTGACCGACAGCCTTTTCGGACACGTCGGCGCAGAATTTTTTTGCAACCTGAATGTTTACGTCCGCCTCTAAAAGAGCTACGCGCACTTCGCGCATGGCGCCCTTTATTTCGAGCTCCGTAAGCCTGCCGTGCTTCGTCAGTTTGGAAAATATATGGTTTAATCTTTCTGAAAGTGAAGAAAAAATTGCCATGTCGATACCGTTATTTTTTGATTGCGGACTTTACTTCTTCGAAATAATCTTTGGCGATTATTTCCTTTAAAACGGCAATATCAGCGGCATATTCGGGGTGCAAACTCTCAAAATTCTCCGCCCATGCGAGCGCGCCCTTAATTAAAAACGCGTTGCGCAGCTCTCCCTCTTCGAACATTCTTCCGTGCCCGAGTTTTTCCTCGTAAGCGGCGAGTTCGCGCTTGCAACCGCCCAGGCACTCCGAAACCGCCTGGCGCGAAATGCCCTTCTGTTCGGCTATCTCCGACACCGTAAGGTCGAGATTGAAGTATAAGTCCGTCATATCCCTCTGCGTGGGGGTGAGCAGTCCGCCGTATAAATCCCACAGCCGCAGAAAGTCTATTTTATTCATAACGCTGAATATTATATCGCGCGCGAAAGGCTTTGTCAAGCGATTTTACTTGACAACTTCCGCTTTAAAAGCTGTTATATTTTTTCCGAAAAAACAATAATATATTTATATTATTTAACAATTATTGTGCTGTTTTTTAAATAAATGACGCAAAGTCTTAAATTTTGCAAATTTATTGACAGCAATTTTTTGCAATGCTACACTTAAACCGATGTAAAAGTCTGTGGGGGAAAATGGTTATGCGCAAGGAAATATGCGGAATAATATACGACACTGCCCTTTCTACGAGGGATAAAAAATTCACTTTCGGCGCTCCTGGCGACGATTACGGATACGAAGAAACGCTTTACATAACGGCGGACGGGAACTACTTTATCTATACCAACGGCGGATGCAAATCGAAATATCCCCAAGAGGATATTCAGCCGATAGAACATTCAAAGGTGCGCGACTGGATGCTTTCGCACTGAAAAAAAATGTCAGGTTTAAGCCTAACATTTTTATTTTATCGACGGCTTTTAAAACTTGCATACCCGCAAACGCGAGGTTATATCTTTTATTAAAAGCCCTCTTTAAACTTAAAAATGCGTTAATGCAGTATTATAAGCGCGCCGCGGAAAAATCCGCGGCGCGCCGATTTATTATTTTACATAGTAAACGTAATTTTCTTTTCTGGGCTTGGGCTCGCGCTCTTCGTCGGCGTAGCCGACTATGCAGTTGCCTATGCCCTCGTAATCGCCCTCTATGCCGAGCGAGTGCAGAATTTCTTTTCCGCGGGGAGAAGCAAACATTTCCTTCGCCCTGTGTATCCAGCAACTGCCCAGTCCCAAAGAGTGCGCGGCATTCATCATGTTGCCCATGACGAGTGCGCCATCGTAGAGATAGGTATGCACGCTTTTATCCGCAAGAACCACCAGAACCGCGGGCGCGCCGTAGAACGGGTCTGTATCCCTGCCCATAACCGCGGCGTTCATCGCGGAGAGCTCGTTGCGCAGAGCCTTATCGGTAACCGCGATTATTATGGGCGACTGCTTGCCCATTCCGCAGGGGGCATACATGCCCGCTTCGACTATTTCCGCGAGCAATTCCTCGGGCACGGGCGTGTCCTTGTATTTTTTAATGCTCCTGCGGGTTATCATGTTTTCTATTGCGCTGTTCATAAATTCCCCCTGAAATATTTAAATAACTCTGTCGTTGTCGTCTCCGGCATAAGGCGAATTATCGTCGGGCAGATTTTCGGAAAGTTTATCCGAAGCGCCTGCCGCCGCGACGGGAAGCTGTTTTTCTTTATTATAAAGCACCTTCAGAAGTATAGGCGTAAGGATGGACGAAGCAAGTATCAGAAGCACCGTCATGAGCACGAATTCGCTGCCGAGCGCGTGTTCGCCGAGGCTTGCGCTCGTAACCGTCTGGGTCACGATGAGTGCGACTTCGCCGCGCGCCATCATGCCTACGCCGCCTATCGCGCTCTCCCTCCATGAGTAGCCGAACGCCTTGCATACAGCGCCGCATCCGATGACTTTGCCGATAAGTCCCGCGATGACTGCGAGTACGCAGAACAGGAATACGGCGGGCTGAAGTCCCGCAAAAGTTATGGACGAAATACCTATATTTGCAAAGAATACGGGTGCAAACATAGTGTATGTATTGACTTCGATTTTCTTATCCGTATATTCGCTCGCTCTGTGAACGGTGGAAAGCACAACGCCCGCAAGGAATGCGCCCGTTATATCGGCAACGCCGAAAATTTCTTCAGCCGCCCAGCTGTAAACGAAGCATACGACGAGAGAGAATACGGGAATGCGGTGGGTATGCGTCCACTTGGAATCGAGCCACTTGAAGAGTTTGGAAACGCCGAAGCCGACAGCAATAGCCACAATGAAGAATACGACTATCATGATAATCGTACCGTAAATTGTGGACTTGAAAGCCGTAAAGCCGTCTGCGGCGGGCTCGCTGCTGCCCGAACGGGCAATGCCGGTAACTATAGAAAGAAGGACTATGCCTATTACATCGTCTATGATTGCGGCGGAAACTATCGTAGTGCCGAGCTTGGTGTTTATCTTACCGAGCTCTTTGAGCACGGATACCGTGATTGCGACAGAAGTTGCGGTGAGTATCGTGCCGATAAAAATGCTCTGGTAAATGTGATCTACGCCCAGACCGATATTGCCGAAGCAAAGCGAAATGAGGAAGCCCAGAGCCATGGGAACGGCAACGCCCGCGCAAGCTACGAGAGTGCTGGCAAGTCCCGTCTTTTTGAGGTCTTCTAGGTTGGTTTCGAGACCTGCGCTGAACATAAGCAGAAGCACACCGATTTTGGAGAAGAGCGAAAGCCCGTCCTCGTTGCCGGCGATGGAGAACAGAGCGTAGTAATCGCCGCCCTCGAAGCCTATGATTGCAAAGCCGCAGAACTCGCCGAATATAGCGGGTCCGAGCAAAATGCCCGCGATTATGTAGCCGAGCACTTCGGGAAGTCCGAATTTTCTGAACAACAGTCCGAACACCTTAGTGCAGAGCAGTATTACCGCAAGCACCATGGCAAACGACAGAGCGTTGTCAACAATAACAGGAATCATACTTTAAAACCTTCTTTTTATCAGATTTTGTTTCTGGGGCGCGAAAAAACAGAATTTACCTTCCGCCCTCGCGCGACGCTATTATATTATAGCGATTTTTTTTCAAAAGGCAACAATGTTTGACGCCATTCTTCATTAAAAATTGTTATACCGCCCATAATTTTTCATCTTTTTTACTAAAAATTTACTTAAAAAAAACATAAAATTTTTTTTAAAAAAGGTATTGACAAACGGCAACTCCGTGATATACTGTAATTGAAAAAAGAAAATAACTTACAAAAAGTGTTAGCGCGCAACACAAATACAGGAGTAAGCTATATGAAATATAAGTAGCCGCGAAAGCGGGTCAAGGTTTATTGATTTGAGCGGGAAGCTATAGCGACCGCCCGTTGAGATATATGTTCCGAAGTAAGCTAAAAGGAGGTAAGTAATATGACAAGATTACTTCTTTCAAGAGCTCTCGAAGGTAAAGGATGGTAAACTCCAATGTACACATCAGGTGCAGAGGTTTAAATTCGTAAATACGGTTTTAATTTCGCAGTAATTTCAGCAAGTACCGCATTAACGGTACCTAAAATGCGGAAAAGCATTACTGCAAGGGTAAATGCAAACCCGAACGGCTTTTAGTGAGTAACCGTTGGCGAGGCGACCTCGAAATTAAAATTTAATAAAATAGCAAATTCTCCCCGTAGCGACGTACTGCTACGGGGTATGTTTTTGCCGAATTCTCCCTTTCAAAATGATACCGTCGCACTCATCGGAATGAAACTTCCTCCCCCTCTTCGGCGCAACCCGCCCCTTTGGAATGACAAATTATTTTCAGGTCAAAGCCCCTTCGGAACGATACTCCCCTTTCACATAGTGCCGCATCCAAAAAAACGCCCCTATCCTCTTCAAAACTATGCTACTTGTCTGAATTCTACTGTCTGAATGACGCCCATTCTCTTCGGAATAATTAAATTTCGCCAGAAGGCAATGCCCCGATATTATTCGGACATGAACGCCCATGAAAGGCTTCGGCAAAAGACAGAAACAGGAAAAATTCAAAGCAAAAAGACAGCAAATAAAAAAGCGAAAAAAATGCTACAACTTAAAAAAAAGCGCCCGCGCATTCTATGCGCGGGCGCAAAATCTTTTAAATATTTTGCTTGATTAATATTTATAAATAAAGGAAAAAATTTTTAAGATATAACGACGCAGTCCCTTTTATTTTTACCGCTTTACACCACGCGGTTGCGGGGCGCGCCCGCGAGGAAACATGCAAGGTTATCGGCGACCTCGCCCACCAGCCTCTGGCGCGTTTCGCGCGGTATCCAGGCTATATGGGGGGTTATAAGCACGTTTTTAGCCTTAATCAGCGGACAATCTTTGCGCATGGGCTCTTGCGCGAGCACGTCGAGGCATGCGCCCGCAATTCTGCCGCTGTTGAGGGCTTTTGCAAGGGCAGCTTCGTCTATAAGTCCGCCGCGCGCCGTGTTTACGATTATCGCCTCCCTCTTCATAAGGGCTATAGTCTGTTCGTTGACAAGTCCGCGCGTCTGCTCGGTGAGAGGGCAATGAAGGGATAAAAAGTCGCTCTGCGAAAAAATTTCGCGCTGCGAAACGAGTTCGTAGCGGCAATCTTCGGGCGGCGTGCGCGTGCAGACTATCACCCTCATGCCGAAGGCTTCGGCGATGTGCGCCGTTGCTTTTCCTATGTTGCCGTAACCGTAAACGCCGAACGTCTTGCCGAAAATTTCGCGCGTCTGCCAGGGCATATAGCAGAAAGTTTTCGCCCTCTTCCAGTCCCCGCGCGCGACCGACGAGCTGTATTTGCCTATTTCTCCGACAAAGCTGAGCAAAAGCGCAAACGCGTGCTGGCTGACGGCGTGAGTGGAATATCCCGGGACGTTGCACACCGTAATGCCGCGCTTTGCGCAGGCGGCGAGGTCTATATTATTGTAACCCGTGGAATATGTGCCGACGTACCTGAGTTTGGGGCAGGCGGAAATGAGTTTTTCGTCCACCGACGCCTTGTTGACGAGCAGTACGTCCGCATCCGCCGCGGCGTGCGCGAGCCCGCCTTCCGTAAGAACGTCGTAATAAGTAACTTCGCCCAGCTCGCCGAGCGCAGAAAAGTCTATATCGCCGCACGATACCGTGCAGGTATCGAAGGAAACTATTTTAATTTTTGTTCCGTTCAAAACGCGCCTCCTTATCTTTTTATGTACAACTAACTTAAATAAATGCGGCAATATATGCCGCTCTGTGTGCATTTATGCTTACATGCGCTCTTTTTCGCGCCTTGCGCGCACATTTGTAATGTCGTAGCTGAGCGTTATGAGCTTTTCAACAGTGCCGCGGTCAACGTCGCAACCCAAAATTACAGAAATCCACAGCCGCTTGTTCATATGGTACGCGGGCAAAACGCCGACGTAATTTTGTTGAAGCACGGCGGAAAGTTCGGGCTGACATTTAAGGCAGACGACAAACGCCCGCTTTGCGCCGTTAAAAAAGTCTGAAAGCGCCGCAGCCTTTTCTTGCCCCGCCCCTTTGATAAGCGACTTTACGGGCGCGGGCATGTAAATTCCGAACCATTTTCCGCTGTCCGCGTGGCGCATGACAAGCGTTGTAAAGTCGTCCCTGAACGGACAGCCGCAATGCACTCCGCCAAGCGAGAGCGCAAATTTTTCAAGTTCTTCTCTCGTCATAAACAAATGCGCGGCAGAGCGCGCAGCCTTCCGCCGCAATCGGAAAATTTAACTCTGAAAGAACGCAGAACATTTTTTTTGCGACTTTCAGTCCGCTAGGGTAAAGGAAAACTCGTCGTAGCCGATAGAGGTTTCCCGCTCGAAAGAAGCGGTATCCCCAGCATTTTCGAGCACGAAATAGTGCGCTTCGGCGCCTTCCATAAGTCGGAAACAAACGGCGCCGTCTATAATTTCGTCGATTATTATTCTGAAAAAAGGCAGGCGGAAAATTTCGTCCAGCCTGTATTCTCCCTCCGCTACATCGATATACTGTTCGCCGCCGTATTCGCTGTCGTACGCCGAGGAATTTACTTTTATTTTTATTCTCATGACTATATAATAACGCTATGGGCAAAAAAAATCAATATAATTTTTATTTTTGCTATGTACAAAAGGTCAAAGCGGTGATATAATAGGTGCAGAAATTTTTTTAATGCGGGTGAAACATGACTGACACGGAAGACATAAAGAACGTAAAATTTATAAGCATAGGCGAACTGCTTTTGAGGCTTTCGCCTCCCAACAACGAAAAAATACGCATGACGGACGAATTCAAGGTAACCTACGGCGGCGCGGAAGCGAATATTGCCGTATCGCTTGCCAACCTCGGCGTAGATTCGTCCTACTTTACCGTCGTGCCCGACTCTTCGATAGGCAAGGCGGCGATAAGATACATACGTTCCAACGACGTGCATTGCTCGCCCTGCATTTATGTTGACCACGGCAGAATGGGCATTTACTTCCTCGAAGAAGGCTTCGGCGTGAGAGCGAGCAAGGTAACATACGACAGAAAGGATTCCGCCTTTTCCAAATTCGACTTTTCGACAATCGACTGGAAAGAAAAGCTGAAAGGCTTTACGTGGCTGCACCTTTCGGGCATTACCCCCGCCCTTTCGGCAAACTGCCGCGAGCTTATGATGCTGTCGCTCAAAGCCGCAAAAGAACTTGGAATGACAGTATCCTTCGACTGCAACTTCCGCTCTGCCCTCTGGGGCTGGCAGGAAGCGCGCGACTGCATTACCCAGTATCTTCCCTATGTTGACGTTCTGTTCGGCATAGAGCCCATAAATCTGCCCGGTCCCGACGGAAAGGACCTGAAAGACGGTATGTCTCCCAACCCTACTTACAAGGAACAGGACAGAATTTTCCGCGAGCTGGCAAAAAGGTATAACTTCAAGGCAATAGGCAGGCACGTGCGCTACGTCCATTCGGGCAGCGAGAACAGCCTTAAAGCATTTTTGTGGTACGACGGCGAAACTTACGAAAGCCGCACCTTCCGCTTCAACATCCTCGACCGCGTCGGCGGCGGCGACGCTTTCGCCAGCGGCATAATCTACGCCATGATGAGGCACATGAAGCCCGAGGACATAGTCAACTTCGGCGTGGCTTCGTCCGTGATAAAGCATACCATGCACGGCGACTTCAACATAACCGACGACGAAGAGTCGATTATAAACCTCATGA
>ULSO01064774.1_pt1 | contig 31956 bp, 18 predicted proteins | sample 1956701 | NCBI WGS metagenome assembly ULSO01 (sample SAMEA4835708, study PRJEB28245) | human gut metagenome | biome: gut microbiome; material: fecal sample | place: Denmark | collected 2008 | reverse complement strand
GGGAACGCAACAAATGGCTTGCCGAGAACTGCGATATGATGGTCGTTTATATCAAGCGTGATTACGGCGGCGCGTATAAATGCTATAAGTACGCACAGGAACTCGGTGTTCCGATTATGAACATAGCGGATAACATAAAAAATCAGGAGTGGTAAACGGTTGACAGCAAGCGATTCGACTTTTCGTTTATGGGGCAGAATGGATTGAAAAAATCGGAAAAATATGCTATAATATAAGTAACTAACGAAAAGGAGGAACGCTGAAATGCGGACTGCTATTAACAAAAAAAGAATAGTTCTATATGCCGTATGCGCGTTTTTCTTTTGTTTAGCGGGCGTATTTCAGGCGGTAGATTCGAGCCTTCCTGATTTTTGGCACGCCTTGTTTGCTTTGTTGGCGCACACGATACTGATTTCTCTCGTGGTGGCGTGGGGCGTTTCTCTTATACATAGAATGGTGCGGAAAGATCTGCGTGCATATTTCATTACGGTTGCCGTGCTGATTTTGTTTTTCCTTGTGGTGCGAATGATAAGGTACGGACTGACAAGGGACACAGACGCCCTTTCGCGCTATCTTTGGTACGCATACTACGTTCCGCAAATGTTTATTCCGCCGACGATTTTGCTTGCGGCGTTCAGCATAGAGAGCAAAAAGGGCAAACCGCTCGCAAAAGCGTGGTATCTCTTATATTTACCCGCTGTGATATTGCTTCTTCTGATATTAACAAACGATGCACACGAATGGGCGTTCGCTTTGAACTTCGAGAACGGTTTTTCCTACGAGCATAGAACCGTATTTTATATCGCGCTCGCGTGGGAGATTGCCGTAACGTTTACAAGCCTTATCGTGCTGATTTTGAAGTGCGGCATATCGGCGTGCAGGCGTAAAACGTGGATACCCGTAACCGTTTTCATTGTGTGCGTGGCTGTTTCCACCGTATGCTTTTTGACGGATACGCCGGCGTTCAAAATCCCGGAACTGTTGTGCTTTACCTGTATCGTAATGATAGAAAGTTGTATCGCCATAGGTTTGATTCCGTCCAACGACGAATACGAAAATTACTTCTATCGTTCGGCATATTCGGCGGTTATCACGGACGAGAATTTGAGTGTGATATACGACTCCGAAAAGTCGATTTTCACTGATAAAAACCTGCTCGGTCGTGCGGCAAAAAGCCCCGTAATGATAGATGAAAATACACGGCTTTCAGCAGAAAAAATACACGGCGGATATACTTTCAGAATCGAAGATTTATCCAAGGTCAACGAGATAAACGCGGCGCTTTCCGAAACCAACGAAAGACTGTCCGAAGAAAATTATATCATCGAAGCGGAGAACGAACTCAAAGAGCAAAAAGCGCAGATTGCAGAGCAAAATAAACTGTACGCAAAGATGGATGAAGTTACCTGCGAAGAACTGAAACGCCTTGATGCGCTTTTGTCGGATATGTACCACAAAACGCAGTTAAACAGCACGGAATATATAGACAAAATGCGTTTTGCGTGCATTTTGGCGGCTTATATCAAACGCAGAAGCAACCTTGTTATGCTTGCCGAAAAGCAGGAAAATATAGACGTGGGCGAACTGTCGCTTGCGATAAAAGAATCGCTGGGGTTTCTTTCGCTTACGGGTGCGGAATGCACTTTCGATTGCGCCGTTTCGGGTAAAATCTACGACAAAACCGCAGGTGTTTTCTATGACTTTTTCCAAGCCTGTATTGCAAATTACGAGGGACTACCGAGCGCCGTTATCGTTCGCCTTTCAAAGCGCGGCGATAATCTCGTTTTGCGTATCGAATGCGACAATAAAACGGAAGAAATTTCGGAGAAAATAAAGTCGAAATTTGAGGAATACAACGTAACAATTCAAACGGACGACGAAGAAGTTTATTACTCGCTTACTTTGCCCGAAGGGGGTGCTGTATGAGATTTATAGACGCACCGTTTTATGTAAGACAGATTATTGTCGTTTCGTTTATTTTCACGTTCGTTCTGGCGATTATCGGGTTGTTTGCGTCAGTCAGACTTTGCAAGAAACGCCGCTATATCGTTCTGCCTGCGGTAACGTTCGCATTGTCGTTTCTATCGGTATTTCTGACAATGTGCGGAAGTTATCTCTATCGTGTCGGGAAATCCGTATTCGAGCCGTCGCTCACGATAATTTCTTTGCCGCTATGGTTGCATTGCGTTGCGGCTGTCGTGTTGCTCGCTCTTGCGGTTTACGGACTTGTCGGCGCGGTGCTTTGGAACAAAAAGCATATTTCGCCCGTGTCCATAAAAGAGAGCGCGGACACACTTCCTGCGGGAATATGTTTTTACGAGCAAAACGGACTTGTGCGGCTTATCAATACCGAGATGAACCGTCTTTGCGTTCTTGCAACCGGCAAGGCTCTGTTGGACGGCGCAAGTTTTTGGCGGAAGATCTCGCAAGGCGAAATTGAAGAAAGCTGTCTGCCGCTTCAAACTGGTGAAAAGCCGATCATCGAATACAAGGGAGGCAAAGTGGTATCGTTCAAGAGATATTCGCACGAGATAGACGGAAAAATCGTTTACGAAATCGTTGCGGCAAACGTAACCGAAAGATACCGTCTTACCAAAGAGTTAGAGCAAAAACTCGAAAAACTGAAAGCCGTCAACAAACGCCTTGTCGCATACGGGGATAACGTTGTGTTCCTTACGAAAGAAAAGGAACTTTTGGCGGCGAAAATCCGTATCCACGACGATATGGGCAAACTCTTGCTTGCAACAAAACGCAGACTTGCCGAACCGCTTGACAAAACCGAGCAAAAGCAAATGATATGCTTCTGGCAAGCGGAAATCGCCGCATTGAAAAGCACTCGTCCGCACACAAAGAAAGACAACTTGCAAGTGATAAAGGACGCGGCAAAACTCGTTGCCGTAACCGTGGATTTTTGCGGCGAAAAGCCGAAAGCCGATACGGTAAGCGAAAAAATACTCATCGCCGCAATGCACGAATGTCTGACGAACACCGTTTCGCACGCAAACGGTAAGACGATGACGGTTACGGTATCGGAGAAAAACGGCAAATATACGATAGAAATCACCAACGACGGCGAAAAGCCGAAAGGCGAAATCATAGAAGGCGGCGGACTATCGGGGCTTCGCTTGCTTGTAGAACGGGAAAACGGCACGATGATTATTCACAGCGCACCGCAATTTGAACTCATTATCGAACTGCCGCAAGGAGAAACTTTATGAAAGACGGAAAATACTCAGTCATGATAGTCGAAGATCAGCAAATGCCGAAGGCACTCTTTTCGCATTTTGTGGAGTCGTCGGACAAATTCTATCTGCAAGCGGCGATAGAAAACGCTTCCGTTGCAGATATTGTCTGCACACGCATGCCCGTAGATTTGATACTGATGGACGTAGTTACGGAAAACGGCGAAAGCGGACTCGAAGCGGCGGCAAAAATCAAGGCGAAATTCCCGAAAACGAAAATTATCGTCGTCACGAGTATGCCTGAGTGTTCCTATATAAAGCGTGCAAAACAAATCGGCGTTGAAGGCTTTTGGTACAAAGAAGTCAGCGAACAGCCGATTCTGTCGCTGATGGAACGGGTAGTAAGCGGTGAAATCGTCTACCCGGGCAGTCCGCAACCCGTCAGAATGGGACTTGCACTCAGTACGGAATTTACCGAAAAGGAACTTGAAATTCTGCGCCTTATGACGGGCGGATACAGCAATAAGGAAATTTCCGAAAAACTCGGCGTTTCTTCGGGCGTTGTCAAAAACCACGTTGCGGATATGCTGTTTAAGACGGGTTTCCGTTCTCGCACTCAACTTGCCGTAAGAGCAAGAGAATCGGGGCTTGTGATACTCGACAAAACCGACGACGAAATCTGACCGATAATGCAATCAAATATATAGAAACAGGCAGTCGCTTACCGGCGGCTGTCTTTTTTTCAAAAATTTTTTCTAAAAAACACAAAAAATTTGCCAAAGGGGTGCCGAATGGCACTCCCCAACCGCATACCACCTATGATAAAATATATATGCAAAATGTAAAATCAGGCGTAGTGTACGTAAAGGAGAAAGGATATGAAATGAAAAGAGTCGTACTTGCAATCAGAAACAGACTCGTTTTGGAAGCGGTGACAAACGCCCTGAAACGTGCGGGGTTCTTTGTGGAAAAATCTTCTTCGCAGGAACCGGAGTGTATCCTTACGCTGACGAACGCGCTTGCGGCAACAACTCTTGTGATGGACGTTACAAGGTCGGGCGACGGCACGTTTGATATGCGTATGGACACCGAGCGCGAAGTCAGGAGGCAGAACCCCGAAATCAAAATTGCGCTTCTTTGCGACAACGTGTCGGATGAAAGCAGCGCATACAAAGTCAAATGCGCCAAGGAAGACGGCAGCATCGACGCATTCTTCTATGAATCCGTCCCGTCCGACTATCTTGCAGACGCAATCGACGCACTTTAAGAAGGAGGAAACAATGAATAAAAAATTTTTATTATTCCTTACGCTTGCGCTTGTTTTGTCGCTATGCCTGTCGTTGGTTGCGTGTAACGACAACGGCAATACGGTAAACAAGTTAAGTACGGAAAGCGGAATTACCGCGGACGGCGTGTTTGAAAAGGACTCCGTGCTGAAAGCCGAACATCATGCCACCGACAGCGAACAAGGCAAGGCGGCTATGGCGGCGATCGACAAGCCTTATGACAGCGCCAGGGTTGTCGTTTTCGATATTACCCTTACCAAAGGCGGCGAAAAAGCGCAACCGAGCGGCAAGGTCAAAATCACCATGCCGAAGCCGTTTGAGGCGGACGAATACGTCACTTATCACGTCAAAGGCGACGTCGTGGAAGAACTTGAAACCGCGGTCGTCGGCGACAAAATCTCTTTTGAAACGACAAGTTTTTCATACTTCGTGATCACGACAAACAAGGTTGCACACCGCACGAAACTTAACTACAAGGGCGTGTGGGCGCCGTCGGCAACGGGCGAGCCCGTTGACATAACGGAATATTTCAAAAACGGCCATATGATTGACAAAGCGGGCGACTCGTATAAGATTGCGGACGCCGTCGAAGCAGACACGGCTTTGAAACTTTGTGCCAACTTCGACAATTATAAGTACGACGTGCGTGCAAGAGAGGCGCTCGGTTTTCTTTTCGGGCAAGACAGAAAGTTTGAATTTTGCGCGGAGCTTCGCGCAGGCTCGCCGACAGGCCCTGCAATCGCGAAATGGCACGGCTACGATATTTATAGTCATGAATGGAGAAAAACCTATGACGACGGAAAAACTGTTAGCTGGAAGCAGTATTATTATCTGAATTTCATCGGCGAGGTTCACCCCGAACTTGAATACATAAAGTTTGCTTCCGTTAAAAACGTCGACGGCTATACGGACGAAAACGGCGGGTGGATTTCGAAAGAAGACGCCCTTGACGTTTACGTCGTGCGTACGGTAGTCGGGATTTCGGAAGGGGTGAGAAGCCACTTAACACCGGCGGCACCGTATGGAGTCATCAAAATTCCCGACGAAGCCACAAACGTCAGAACATCTTCCTCCCCGGGATTTCCGCGCTACTGGTGGTACTTCTATGTCGAAGAAAGGTTTTCCACGCACTGGCTGCTTATCAACGGCAACGTCAGGGCAACGGTATTCAACGGGCGCGGTGAATTTGTCCAATCGGGATATAATATGAAATTGAAGCTCGATTACGACGAAAAACTCGATAACGGCTTCTCCGAAAACAGGCTTAACAGATATTTTATTCTGCTGGAAGAAGACGGCGTCGAAAATCCGGAATGCAGAATGGACATTCTGTTTTTACAAAACCCGTAAAATATGGTAAAATAATATTAATAAAAACAAACGCCAATTATTTTGGCGGCGGAGACAATATGAAAGCATTGAAAGGCGTACTTATTACACTTGTCGTCATCATCGCCATCGTCGGCGTTACCGTCATCGGCGGATACGTCTACGTCCGCACGACCTACGGCATAGACCTTTTCCGCACCGCAGGACAATTAAAAACTCTTACGCAGGCGGTTGACGAATCCGCGCTTTGCCCGAACGCTTACGGCGAGCAGGACTTTGCCGAAATGAAAAGCGCAGTCAATGATAAAATCGACGGGCTTATCGTCTATGAAAAGGGCAAAGGCTACAACGGATACTCGGTCAATTTTGCTTCACTTGCGGGCAAAAGTATGACGGATCCGATTTTCCTCATCGAAAAGCATGTCGGGGCGATTGCCCAGACGGTCTTTTACGAGCAAACGGGAGGCAAAATCAAGTTGGGCGATAAGGAAGTGTCCGTAACCGTCATGCAAGTCGATTTTTCGGAAATCGCCGCAAACGGCAGCGCGGACTTTAACGTCGTTGCAAAACTCGACCTTACGCCGTTCAAAGCGGATATGGGCGGTTTCCCGTATAAATACTTCAAAAAATATATCCCCGATAACCTTTACGTTTCGTCCACCGTTCGCGTAGATAAGACGGAAGAAGACGGCTTTGCCTATACCGTAACGCACAAATCGCTTACGCTTAACAATCTTTCGGCTGATGATACGGCGGATCTTTTTGATACGCTAAACGCCGTGCTGAAAATAGGTACTGCCGAAAACCTGAATATGCAGGTCGGCTCAATGGCGGTAAACGCACTGATCGGCACGAAAGACGCCATCGGTTTTGCCTATTCCATGAAAGCAATCGGGGCAAAGAGTTTCGATTTCGGCACTGTTTCGGACATAGACTTGTTTATCGTATACTAAACGACTTAATGCAGTATATTTGCGATGTAAAGTCGCGTTTTATGCAAAAAATCCCACAAAAAAATTAAAAGGAGATACTATTATGTCGGAATTCATCAATACTGTAAGAGAAGTCGCCAACGGAAGCCTTAACGGTGTATCGGACGCCGTTATACTCGCGCTTATTTTTGTCGGAGGACTTTTAATCATCGCTTCAATAGTTGCGCTCGTTATTTCAATTTACCTTGCAATCAGTTATATTAAATATAACAGAAAGCAAAACAGTTAAGGAAAAACGGGCGAAGAAATCGCAAGAAAAATACTTGACGACAACGATTTGAAGAATATCAGAGTATCGAAAAACGGCTCTATTCTTTTCGGTAACAGTTACAGCCACTATTTCAAAAAAGTGCGTTTAAGACGTCTTGATTTTTATTTGGGTGCAACGTTACGTTGCCCTTTGCGGTTAAGCCGCTAATTGTTTTAATTTCCTGTTTGCGTAAGGCAGCCATTTTTTGTGGACGAAGTTTATTACTTCTTCCGTAGGTTTCGAATCGTGGTCGCCGTAACACTGTAAAATTCGTTTCTGTGCCGGCGAATACTCAATCGTAACGAACGGAACGTCGGGTTGGTCTTTTGTTCGGATAAAGAAAATAAGCGATTCTTCTCTTGCAAATTTTTGGTCGTAACCCATACGTCCTACGCAGTGATGAAGCAGTTCGCCTTCGTGAATGAGATCCGACGGCTTTTGTGCGATAATCGCTATATAGACGGACTTTTTATCGTATTCCAGCCCCAAATACTTGCTTGCAACGGCGGCGAATTTATCGTAAAGGGCTTTGCGTTCCTGCTCGTCTTTCAAGGCTTTTGCGGTGTTGTATTCGTCTATGCGTATATCGTGCCAACGCTTGAAATCGTGGGGATAGCGGTTTTTATTCTCCGACATATCCAATCCGAGATAATTGCAGGCGCGCAAGTAATCCCGATACGAATACGGGTTCGAGTTCTGACTTCGGATATACAGCACGAACTTTTCAAGGTCGTTTTTGAAGAAAGTCCGCAACTCTTTCAGCTCGGCTTCTTTGGATAACTGCATACGGTTTTTTTTATACGCTTGCAAATCGGCAACGGGCTTATTCGTCTTGAACGCACGAAGAATAACGTCAACGTAGTAGCCGTTTTGCATTATTTCGGCGCGATTTTTCATAAGCCATTTGCAAAAGCGTTTGTTCTTGCCGATTTCTTTCAAGATTTGAGTGGAAAAGGCGTACTTTGAAAGTCCTGCTTTCATCAGGTATTCGATTTGCGGATAGTGCTTGTAATAGCGTAGGTATTTCAAGATGTCAACGCCTCGATAAAGATTTACGGCGGAATACTTATATTCGGGAAATTTATCTAAATATTCGCGGTTTACGATAGGTGCAAACGGATCAAAGTATTTATCGTCTGCGCAGCCCCAAGCGGTGCTTTCGTACCAACGCTCGGATTTTTGCAAGCCTTGTTCGTACCAACCGACCTGATAGCCGGCAATGTAGTAAAATACCATATCTTTGACGAAACATTTATCGGAGTTTAAGCCGTGAACGGCGACTTGCTTATACAGCCACTGTTTGTAATGGTTTCTAACGGCAACGGTAACTTTTACGAGTTCGCCGTCGTTCTTGGTAAGATACGAATAAAAGCGAGTATGACCGGGCGCGCAAGTCATATTTTCCTTATCGTAACGCCTGATGCGCTCGACTATGTATTTCGGAATGGGTTTTATTTTTTCTGCTTTCATTTGTTTTACCTCACAATAAACGTATCGCCTAAAACGGCTTTGAGTTTTGCAATAATTTCGTTGTCAACGGTAGGCTGTTCGGGTTCGTAAATTTCTTGCGGTTCTTCGACGTCGCCGTCAAACTTTCGCATATCGTCTTCGGTTAAATCATCGCAGAGGATTTCTCCCGTATTTTCGTCTATAAGTCGATTATCCGCACAATTCACGCACTGAATGAATTGCGTATCGTATGGATTTTCGATTATATACAAGTCGTGCCGTTTAACGATTTTAGCGAAGTAATTTTCGGCTGCGTGGTAAGGGAAACCGATCATCGGGATACGGTTTTCCAAGCCAACGTCGCGACTTGTAATAGTAAGTTCAAGTTCGTTACCGAGCATAACGGCATTGTCCCCGAAAACCTCGTAAAAGTCGCCTAAACGAAGTGCTACGACTGCCGTCGGACGTTCGCTCTGGTAAAGCATATAATCTCGGTAGGTCTGATTGCCTTTCGGCTGTTCTTTGACGATGGTAGGTTTTACTTGTTGCGATTCTTCTTCGGCAACGATTTGCATTGCTTCTTGCATTTCTTCTTCCGTCGGCATATCCGAATCATCGTCTTTTGTATCGCTTTCGGCTGTTGAAGCGTCGTTATTGTTATCTTTAACGTCGGTTTCGTCGAGTTTATCAAAGATTGAGAATTGCAAGTTCTGCGGCTTCGGTTTAACGGAAGAAGTCGGCGTATAGGTCGATTTTTGCGTTGTTTTCGGTTTTGCTACAACGGGTTTGTATTCTTCGCCATCTATAGTGTAAAGAGTTCCTTCGATGGAATCTTCTTCAAAGTAATGTATTGCCCAACCGTAAACCGTGGTATCTTTGACGCAGGTACAATTTGCACCTTTCTCGGCAAGTTTTCGTGCCTCGTCGTAAGCGTATTTCATAAAACCCGAAAGCGTCTTTTTGTTGATAAGCGGTTTGCCGTCTTTTTCAAACGGCGTGCCGTTGTTTATTTTATCCGCTAACGTTTCGCTCGCATTTTCTTGTAAATATGCAAGTATAAGTTCTTCTTGCTTGTTTTTTGCTTCTAAATTCAATTTCATAGCATATCTCCTTAAAAGGGTAAATCGTTCAGAAGTTCGGCGGCATTGCCTTCCAAGTCGGAAAGCGTTGTGTAGTTGTTAAAACCGCCGCGATAGTCCGTTTCGTTTTCTGCCGTCCTAATAAGTATGTGGTCATACCATTCGTTGGAAAAATATCTGACGTCGGATATAGATATGTAAGTAGTTTTTTTCCGTGCAGTTGATTTTCTCGCTGACTTATGCTACAACCGCCACCACGAAAGGCAATAAAAAATGAATGCAAATATTGTTTGTGTGGTAATTGAATAGGGTGTTCTAACAGGGTTAAACAAAGGTGCATTCAATAATTGCATCGGATTAAAGAATATAATTATCCCGAATAGCGTTACGAGTATAGGAAAATGGGCGTTCAACAGTTGCAGCAAGCTGACAGAGATGAAATATAACGGCACCATGGAAGAATGGAAAGCCATTGAAAAGGGCGATAATTGGGCGTACAACACACCCTTCGAAACTATTCATTGCAATGACGGCGATATAAAGAAGTAAATCCTGCAAAAGCCTAATTAAAATCGAGAAAGGGTCCGACGAAAAATCGGACTCTTTCCATTATGAGTCGGAAAAGTTTTTTTGACGATATAGCTGTATTTTTTTCTTTCGACGCCGAAAACCAATCGGGAAAATAAAGCCCGATGTCAAGGAACGGCAAAATGCAATCCGCCGCGGTCAAAAATCAATATCGAATAAAGTCGGTCAGCCAAATATCCGCGATTTTCTCTTTCGGCATAAAAATAAGTTTTTCGAACTCGGTGCCGTTTTTTACCGACAAATGAGTAAAATATAGCCCCAGATAATACCCTTTTACCGGAAAATCGTCATCAACGGAAGTCGAAATAAAATATTCTCTCATCGTTTCGGAAGATATCGGCGCATCACCGTCCGAAAGCAGTTTTTCCGTCAGTGCAGCCGTATTTTTCATTAAATTATCTGCTTGTGCTTCGGAAACATTCAGTGTTTTCGCTACGTTTGCAACGTTCCATTCCGGATTATGAATCCACAAAGGAGCGTAAGATGCGAGTCCCTCTTCGACGGCCCTTGAAAGTACGGTATCGGGAAAACCGTCCTTTACCGTGTGATGGCGGACCATATGAATTATCTCGTGAGGAATAAGAATATCGATTTGGTCTTTACTTAGCGGTCTGTCGATTCCTATATAAAGGTTTGGCTCATATTCATCGTCGGGAAGTGCGCAGCCGCCGATATTGGACAACTCCAAACCCAAAAGAAAGGTAAATTCAAAATCCACGTTCATTCTTTCCACAAACCTTTTTGCGGAAAGAATCGCATAATCGACCGTTCCTTGTTTATAATTATTCTCCGCGACTTGCAAAAGATTTTTAAAATCTGTTTGTTCGATCATCGGTTTCAGCCTTTCTATCGGCTGACAATACAAAAACCGGAATACGCTTTGAAAAAGGCGGGATATTTTTTCGTATAGTTTTCGTATGCCTCAAACTTTCCGACGTTTTTCGCCTCGTTGCACAAAATTCCGTAATCTTCAATCATATGTACGATTTTCATAAATTCCCCCACAAATTAAAAATTGATTTATTAAAATTATCATATCATTTTTTATCGCAAAAAGCAAATATAACAACACGGACAAAACAAAAAATTGTGCAAATTAACGGAGCAAAGCGTTGACATATACATTCGTTTATGATAAAATGGAAGAGATATCAATAATACTTCGCATTTCAGATTCGTTTACGATACGATTAAAACAGGTTCGGGAATGACATATCCGTCTTCAGAGGGGATATTCGTCATATATTTATTAAAAAGGAGGAACCCATATGCAGCGAAAAAGAATTATGATAATCATAATACTTCTTCTCTCGGCTCTTCTGCTCGCGGCGTGCGGCAGAATGATCCAAACGGAACCGTATATCAAGGATAACGGTTCGGCAACCGCAAAGTTTACCGTCGGTAAACTCAAAACGGCTGATTTCCTCAGGCAAATCGGCGACTCCGTATCAAAAGCCGATATAACGGCAACTCTGAACGCAGACGACGAAGTTTTCGTTACCGTCCGTCTTGGCGAAGGTATCGAAAAGGTCCGTCCGGCAGGAATGTCTGCGTCCGAATTCGCGCTTTCGCCAGAAGGTAAAGCCCTTATCGAATCGGGCAGAGCGGCTCAGCGGAATATCTTCGCCGAAATCAAGGAATCCGGTATATCCGCCGAATTCAGACACAGTTACTCAATTCTTCAGAACGGATTTTCCGTTCGCATAAAATACGGAGATATAGCCCGTATAGAAGCTCTTCCCGGAGTCGAAAAGGTTATCGTTTCCGAGCAATACGCAATTCCGGAAGTAACCTCTCTGGATATTGCACGGTCTTTTGCGTCTACGGGAATCTTCGATAACCCGACCTCTTATTCGGGAGCGGGAACGATAATCGCCGTTATAGACACGGGCGTTGACGTCGGACACGACGCTTTCGCAAAGGCTCCGGTAAGTCCCTTGCTTAAATACGAGGATCTCGACGGAATACTTCCGCTCACCAACGCGTCGTATATTTACGGAGGACTTACGGCCGACGACGTTTATTACAGCAGTAAGGTCCCCTTCGGTTTCAACTACATAGACGAGAATCTCGAATACAGTCCCGACGATTATGACGCCGTATACAACGGACATATCCACGGAACGCACGTAGCCGGAATAGCCCTCGGAAACGATTCTATGATAAAAGGCGCGGCTTACGACGCTCAGCTTGCGGTAATGAGAGTTTTCGGTAATAACGGCGGAGCTTACGACGTGGATATCTACGCAGCGGTAGAAGACTGCGTGCTTCTCGGCGTGACCGTCGCAAATCTTTCGCTCGGAAGTCCCTGCGGTCTTACCTATCCCAAGGGAGCTGACAGGCAGTACGTCAAGGAAATACTCGTCAACGCCGAAAGAGCCGGTCTTATGGTAGTCTGCGCGTCGGGTAACGACGGTACTGCGTGGTGGTTTGAAGACACTCTGGATTCTTTCTCGTCCACCGAGGATCCGGATAACGGCGTAGTTGCCGCACCCGCATCCTTCTCGACTACCTTTGCGGTAGGCTCTGCCGAAAACCTCGTCAAGGTATTCTTTGAACTTGACGGTCGCCGCATTATCGGAAGAAACGGCGTTATCGACAGCGAGACCAACCGCACGGCAGACTTCCTTGACGTTCTTCAGGGAAAAGACGAGGCGATATTCGAGTACATAATCGTTCCCGGCGTCGGAAAACCCGAAGACTTCGAAGGAATCGACCTCACCGGAAAGATAGCGGTCATAAAGAGAGGCGAAATCGCTTTTGCGGATAAGGTTAAAAACGCCGCGGAAAACGGAGCCGTCGGCTGTATTCTTTACGACAACGTAAGTGAATTCGTGGAGAAATTCGGCGCGATAGTAGGCGAGAACGCCATTCCCACGATGACGGTAACTCTTGAAGACGGAATTAAACTCGTCAATGCGGAAAACAAAAAAATTACCGTCAGAAGCGGCAGTTATAAGGTTGACTATTCTTATTCGTCATCTATGGGCGCGCTTTCTGACCTTTCCATAGGCATTGACGTTCTCGGCGTAGGCGGAAGCGTATATTCGGCGATCAACCGCAACTACGCGGAATACAATGGAATGTCCGCGGCATACGGAACGATGAGCGGAACGAGTATGGCTACTCCGAACGCGTCGGGCGTTATGGCCGCGCTTGCGGGTTATCTCAAAACCGCTTATCCGAAATTAACCAACGGTCAGATTATGGCTGCCGCTTATCAGAGGCTTATGAGTACGGCAAATATTATGGTTAACGAAGACGGTAATCCCTATACTCCCCGCCGTCAGGGCGCAGGTATTGCGGACGTCGGAAAAGCCATAGAAACTCAGGCGTATCTTACCGTTACGGGTTCGAACAAGACCAAACTCAATCTCGGAAGCGACCTCGATAAAGACGGCGTTTATACTCTTCGTTACAATCTCGTAAACGACGGAACGGAAGCGCGCGGTTACAGCCTTAAAACGCTCGTTTTCACCGAATCCGCAATAAACGCTTATTCCATAGGCTATAAGCGAAAGGGACCCGACGCTATGGTCATAGCGGAGAAGGCGTATATGTTCGAGGACGCCGAAATAACGTATTTCGTCAACGGCAAAAAGCTTGACGGCAACGAAATTACGGTAAAGGGCGGCGAAGAGCTTGCGATAAAAGTCGTAATAAAACTCGCCGACGAACATAAAGCCTATATGGACGAGACCTTCAAAAACGGAATTTACGTCGAAGGATACTCGGTTCTCGAAGCGACGGACGGAGAAAAAATCGACCTTTCCATACCGTTTATATCCTTCTACGGCGACTGGTACGGACTTCCCGCGTTCGAACCCACGATTTTCGACGACGAAGCTCCGACGTGGGAGACGTATTCCGGACTCGGTCTTGTTTACTGGACCGAAATAGGCGGTGGTTGGTGGAGCGGAACACGCTTCGTCGCAGGTTCCTATCATTACAACGTCCCCGAAGGATATGAAACTCCCGCGGCGTCTCCCGACAAGGCTGCTATCGGCAGAGGCGCGACTCCCGCCGGCAACTGGACGGGCGAAGTCGTTGCCGAATACCTCTTCATTGCGACGAAGAGAACTGCAAGCACGCTTTACGTCGATTTCGTCAGAAAGGATACGGGTGAAATCATAGGTTCTTCGTCGTTTATCGGCGTAGGAAAGCCTTCCGTCGCAACCGGCGGCGGTTACACTCTCGAATTCGGCTCGTATCTGCTTCCCGAAGCGGGTATGTTTGCAAACAACGAAGAGATTCTCGTAAGAATGACCTACGACTTCGACGACAAACCCGTCGGACAGGTCCTCGAAATGCCGCTTTACGTTGACCTCGAAGCTCCGACTCTCGAAAAAGCGGAATGGAGAAAAGAGGACGGCAGGACATATCTCGATCTCACCGTATTCGACAATCATTACCTTATGGCGACGGGACTTATGACGTACGGCACGGAGGATTCCTATGCGGCTCTTTACGAGGACGCTTTCCCTGCTTACGGCGAAAAGGGCGCGAGCTACGGCTATACGATCGACGTAACCGACCATCTTCCCGCCGTTGTCAACAATCTCTTCGCGATAACTCTTATCGACTACGCGAATAACCGTTCCGTCTATGAGATAGAGCTTCCCGACGACGACAAGACGGAAAACTCCTCCGACGCTCTCTCTCTGAAAGGAAGAGATATCTACGTTGTCTATCAATCCTCCGACACCGTGATTTACGGCGACAGGAACGATCCTATGTTCAGGGAAATTCATTCCACGGTCTCCCGTAATCCTCTTAACGGTTCGGGTTCCGTAATTACGAATAACGACGAAGGTCCCGAGTTCGTAATAGAAGACGGAGTTCTCGTCGCGTATAACGGGCAGGGCGGAGAGGTCGTCGTTCCGGACGGTGTCAAAGCCATAGGAGACGCGGTATTCGCGGGACTTCCCTCCGTAACAAAAATAACCCTTCCGGAAGGTCTCGAAAGAATCGGCGTCGGTTCGATTTACAGACTCGCGAACCTCACGGAACTCGTGCTTCCTTCCACTCTTAAAGAGATAGAAGGCTCCTACGATTACTCGTCGGTATCGGGACTTCCCAAGCTTACGAAGATTAACCTCGAAGACACGAATCTTTCCTACGCTTACGAGGCTTTCAACGGTCTTTCGTCGCTTGAAAGCATAACCTTCCCTGCTGCCGACGCTCCTCTTTCGCTCTCGAAGTCTCTGCTTGTCAACGCAAATCTGAAAACGGTAGTATTCAACGGCGAAATCGAAATTATCGATGACGCCGTAGCTATGAACGACTCTCTCGTCTCCGTCGAATTCTTCGGAAAGGTCGGCGGTATAAACGGCAGCAGCGCCGGTACGTTGGCTTTCACCTCGAGCGCGAAGCTTGAAAAGGTCGTCTTCCACGAAGAGGTCGGAAATATCGGTTACACGAGAATCCTCGCTTTCTGGGGACTTAAATTCAAAACCTTCGGCAGAGCCTTTACCGCTCTTCCCTCCCTCAAAGAAGTAATATTCGAAAAGGACGTCGGTAACTTCGACGGTATGGCGTTCTCGGGCTGTTCCAATCTTTCGTCCGTCGTATTCGGCGGAAAGGTCGGTACGATAGGCAGCGCCGCTTTCGGCAACGATCCTCAGCTTAAAGGAGGCTTTACCGTAGCCGAAAACAACGAGTATCTCGTCAGGGACGAAACGACCGGTATGGTTTACGACAAGGATATGACCAGAATGATCAAACCTTTCGACTGGGATTACGACGGAATATTTACCGTTCCGGAAACGGTTACGGCTCTTAACGCCTACGAATTCTCGACGCCCGAAATTATCCCCGGCGGCGGAACCTTCTACTACGGAGTAAACGAAAATCTCGAATACTTCTATCAGGTATTCGGAATGTCGACTTACCCGAAATACACCAAGACTCTTATGAAAGGAGTCGTCCTCAACGACAATATCACCGAACTTCCCGAGTTCTGCTTCTACGCGAACGAAAACCTCTCCGAAATCAATCTCGATAAGATTACTCGTTTCGGAGCAAGCGCGCTTTCCTCTTCGGGAATAACGTCTCTCGTCATTCCCGATACTGCCGAATTCGTAGGCGGGTTCCTCGTTTATCAGTGCAAAAAGCTGACCGACGTTAAACTCAGCGATAAGCCCGAATACGAAAGCTTCGAATATTTCTTCGCGGGAACCGGACTTAAAGAAATCGAGCTTCCCGAATTCATCGACAAAGTTGCGGACTATATGTTCGACGACTGTCAGTATCTCGAGAAAGTAACTCTCCTTGCCGACGTCGAGTATATCGGCTACGCGTCCTTCCGCGCGACCTATTCTCTCGATGAGCTTATAGGGTTCGATAAGGTTACCGACCTCGGAGTAATGTCCTTCAACGCCTCCGCTATTAAAAACATAAGTATGCCCTCCGTGGAATATATCCGGTATGCGGCGTTCTATAACTGTATGTACCTCGAAACCGTAGACTTCGGCGAAAGCCTCAAAGAGCTTGTTCCGTATTACGGAACGGATTACGAACAGTTCGTTAACTGCGAATCTCTCCGAAGCTTCTATATTCCCGCCGGACTTGCCGCCTTCGATATCGGAGACGTCTTTGCCGGCTGTAAATCTCTCGAAGCCGTAAACGTACACGAAGATAACCCCTACTACTCGTCAGTGGACGGAGTTCTCTTCAACAGCGCGGAAACCTCGATTCTTCTTTATCCCGCAGCAAGCAAAAACGTTGAATTCGAAGTTCCGGAAACGGTTACGGCTATCGGCGACAACGTATTCGCAAATGCGGTTCTTCTCGAAAAGGTAACCATGCCCTCGGTAAGTACTTTGGGTAAAGCGGTATTCGCAAACTCCGGCGTAAAAGAGATAATTATCGGCGAAGCTCTCGAAGCCGTACCCGCGTACACGTTCTATAACACGCCGCTCGAAATCATCGACCTCGATAGCGTCAAGGAAATCGGAGAATTTGCTTTCTATAACACGAAGCTCGCGTCCGTAACCCTGAAGAAGCTCGAATATATCGAAGATCGTGCGTTCGTAAATATCGATACGCTTAAAACCTTGACTCTCGGAAACGTAGTCGAATTCAATTTCTCAAGAGTTTTCTTCGGCTGCACGGGACTTGAAAACGTTATTCTTGAAAATAACTCCGCGTTTGCATACGAAAATAATCTTCTTATGAACGCGGCAAAGACCGTCGTTTTCAGATACACGGGCAAGGCTGCGGAAGTAACGGTTCCCGAGGGCGTAATCAAGATCGACGGCGACGCGTTCAGGAACAATATGAATCTCAAATCGCTTGAACTTCCGAAATCTCTTAGGTTTATAGGCGACGGAGCGTTCTACGGTTGCAAAAATCTCAAGGAAATTACATTCAAATCCGAGAAAGCACCGATTCTTCAGAGCTATTTCAGAGAAGGCGCAAGATATCTTTACAATCAGTTCGTAATGAACCTTGACGACACCGAAATGCCCCTTGAAATAACGGTTTATTGCAACGGCGACAAGTCGTTTATGACTCCTATCTGGAAGATGTATTTCAAAAACATTATGAAAATGAGCTGAAAAAACAACGGATTGGCTGAAAAACCAACAAATTAGCCGGTAAATTTAATCGACTCATTGCATAGGTTGCTCTCCTTGAAAACGGTTGCCGAGCCGGCCGGAATATGCCGGCAAGGCAGCTGGCCTCGGAAAATTCCGACTGCATCGAGAGGTGAAAAGACATTTAAAACAAAATCAATAACAATAAAGCAATTTTAATGATTGCTTTGCCTCCTTAATAAGCGGGCGTCCGGCTTCCTCCGAGGTCGGGCGTCTGTATTCTTGAGTTTAATTATGAAAACGGTGATAATATAGTGATTTTTGTGAACTTTACCGACAATATGCCAAAGCTTGAGCAAATAAAGACCGACTGCACTTCGGAAAAAAATCGAAAACGCAGATTCGTCCCGAGCATTATTTATAAAGAGCGTAAATCGTTATGATTTCCGATTACAAAACGATTTTTCTCGTAACGAATTATTCCTTCTTTCTGCATTTTTGACAGTTCGTTGCAAAGCGCACTGCGCTCCACGTTGAGATAATCCGCAAGCTGCTGGCGATTGTACGGAATATCGAAGGAAAAACTGCCGGTTTTTTTAACGTATTCCGAAAAAAGCGAAAGCAGCCTCCGGCGAATGGATTTCGGCATAGTGTGCAGCATTCTTGTCGAAAGACGGAGGTTTTTTTCGGCGCAAAGCGTAAGCAGATTTTGAATCAGCCTGGAATGAGCGGTGCAGGCGCGCGAACACGGACGAGAAACGCAGCGCATACTAATCATAAGAACCGTCGAATCCTCGGCGGACCGGGCGTTGACCATCATAGGCTCGCCCGGGATGCAGGCGTACGCTTCGGCAAAAGTTCCTCCGACGTCTATGCGGTTTATCACGCTGTTGTTTCCCCACACGTCACTCAGTTCTATTATCACCGCGCCCGAAAGAACGATGCCTATATATTCCGTCGGATTGCCTTCTTTCAGAACATACTCTCCCTTTTTGAATGCGACTTCTCTCGTTTCAAAGCAACCAAGAAGGGACTCGATATCCGTTTCTTCTATTCCGCGGAAAAGTTGCGTGTTGGATAATTTCATAAAAAAACTCCGTTTTTGTTGTTGTAACAATAGATTTTTATTTTCGATTATAGTATAATCGAAAAGTAAAGTCAAGAATCTGAGGTAAAGAATATGATAAGACGTATTATAGAAATTGATAAAGAAAAGTGCAACGGTTGCGGCGCGTGTGCGGACGCTTGCCACGAAGGAGCGATAGGAATGGTTGACGGTAAGGCTCGGTTATTGCGCGACGACTATTGCGACGGACTGGGAGATTGTCTGCCCGCGTGTCCCACGGGTGCGATATCGTTTGTGGAAAGAGAAGCGGCGGATTACGACGAAGCGGCAGTTTCGGAAAATAAAAAAACAAAAGAAGGAAAACACATACACTCTCACGGCGGATGCCCCGGGAGCAGAATGAGGCAGATGTCGCCTCGTCCGGTCGGAGAACGCGCCTCAAAAAGAAGCGTTTCACAGCTAGGACAGTGGCCGTGTCAGATAAAACTCGTTCCCGTAAACGCTCCCTATTTTAACGGAGCAAAGCTGTTGATTGCCGCAGACTGTACCGCTTATGCCTACGCCGCTATGCATGACGAGTTTATGGCGGGAAGAATCACTCTTATAGGATGTCCGAAGCTCGACGGCGTGGATTACAGCGAAAAACTGACGGAAATATTGACGGCAAACGACATAAAGAGCGTGACGGTCGTCCGTATGGAGGTTCCTTGTTGCGGCGGGCTCGAACAGGCGGCGAAAAACGCACTTATAAGAAGCGGCAAATTCATTCCGTGGCAGGTGGTAACCGTATCGGTGGACGGTCGGATTCTGAACGACTGAAAAGTCGATTTGTTGCAAGGTTATTAAGGTTATTACGGATATACAGAAAACAGATTTTAGCTTAGCGTTCTCAAAGAGGAAATTTCTCAAATTCGGAAAGCTTCCTTTTGCCGTAAAATGAGGCTACGACCGAAGAACACTATATCGAACGGGTATCTCTTCAGCTCAAGCTCGGCAATCAGTGTAAAAAGCTCTGCGTCTGCGATAAACCCGAGGTATGCTTTTCCGTTTGTCCGAGCAATGAAGTCCAAGTCGTTTACGCCTCGGGCGCCGCCCAATAACAGCATTTCATATTTGCGAGAATGTCTTTTATGACCTGTATCTGCCAAGCCTGCTTTTCTTCGACGGAAATATTGCGGCTATCGTGGAAATAAATCATTGAACCTTTGTCTATTTGTCCGTCCTCGGAGTATATTTCCGTGATGTAATCCTTGTTTCTCCTGTTATCGTTCAGCTCCAGAAAAATTCCGCTCGGTTTATAGCCGTCGAGATACCGCAAAAGCTCTTTTTTCCAAGCCGATAATGCCATACTCGTCTTGTCGGTGTTGTTTGCGTTATAGTCGTAATCGAGCGGCGCCAGGCTGTCGGGATTGGCGAAAGGATTATCCTGCATAACTCTCAGTTCGTCGCCTTCTTGTTTTTTACCCACGCCCGGACGCAGTTCGTTTCTTACTGCGTCTTCGGTACGGTCTATGGAAATGAAAACGTCAATCTTTTCGCCGTCAACACATACGGCGCGGCGAACAAGAACTCCGCCATAATTCCAGGCGGTATCAAAACAATGCCTCAACCCTATAAATTCACCGTATTCGTTACAAGCTGCCAAAACAAACAGACAGACGATAATCATCACGCAAAGCAGTAAATGTTTTTTCATAATAAAAGCCTCATTAAAGAAAGTGTCAGATATTTTCTTACCGTTATCACATACACGATAACACAAAAACACAATATAGACAAGCAAATTAACGCATTACAGTCAATAAATTTTATATTATTCGGTTTTTGTTTAATAATGGCAAAAATAACACGGAATCGATGAAAACCGTGTTATCGGTAAAGTCGCTAAGAAACGATTTTTCTTATTTTTTATTTACAAAAATATCCGCTTATGATTAAAAATATAATTTTATACAGATTTAATTTTGAAATAAATACTAAATAACGTTTGATAATAATTAAGTATTACGTTATAATTATGTTATAATTTGAAAAAGTATTTTCCTGTCCACGCAATGAACGGCGATTTTTGTTGTCTATACAGGTGAAAGGCCTTTACGCCGATTGTTTATTGAATTTGCAAAACGGTCAGCTCCTTCCGACATCTGTCATCTTCTGTTGCAGCGTATAACTTATCTCAGTCAATTCCCTGTTATGGTATAATCATCACTATTTTCCCCTAAGGATAGCACTGCGTCGTATGCGGGAGAATATCCGGATTTTCCGGCAAATCACGCTTGAATAGAGTCGTTTGCAGGCAGGGATTTTTAAAGGAAATCGACAAAAAATAAACAAGTACGGAGGTATTGAACAATGAAAGTAAAGATACTGCTTATGTGTATTGCTACGCTGTTGCTTTTGATCATACTGAGCGGCTGTTGGAGTTTGTGGAGCCGTGTGATCATAACTGTGGACCCCGCCAACGGAAACGCGCCAAAAACATACCGCGTCTATTCTCCGGACTTCTGGAAGGGATTCGGTCTGCCCGATCCGGAAGCTCCTGTCGGTAAAAGCTTTGTCCGTTGGGAAGTTGACGGAAAACCATACGATTTCGGACGGTTGACAGGGGATATCACTCTGACTGCGGTATATGAGCCTCTTGAACTGAAAGTCTTATTTGACTATGGCTATGACGGGAAATTCTTTATCGATACCGTTAAATACGCCGAAAACGTATCTCCGCCCGTAAGTGAAGTCAGAGAGGGCTATAACTTTATCGGTTGGAAGCACGGCAATGTCGTTTATGACTTCGATTCTCCCGTAACGGAGGATATTACTCTTGTTGCCGAATGGAAAACCATAACCTTTAACGTTGTATTCAGAGTTGGTGGGGAAGAGATTGCCGTAAGCACGGTAAACTATGGCGACGTTGTAGAACAGCCCGAGATAGAACACAAAATATACTATGTGTTGGAGGGTTGGTATGACGGAGAGACTCCGTATAATTTTTCCACGCCGGTTAAAAGTGATCTGACTCTTGATGCAAAGCTTACTTACAGCCTTGAAAAGCACATCGAATATGCTCTCTCAATAGTCAGGGAACATTATAACGCTCTTATCGGTAAAGGTTATTATTATACCTACACATACGAAGCATATCAAAAGCTTAACGGAATAGTGACTCAGGCTGAGTCTATGATTGCAGACAATGCCGAGTGTGAAAGGTCGGTTATTGCAAATTTAGAGTCGGTTATAGACAGATTGGATTCAGTGAAGGATATTCTTACTGAGCTTAAAGATGAGTTTGACAGACTTACCGAGAGGGAGTATTTTGAGGAAGATCTTGCGCTTCTCTGGCGGCTATACGATTCGGCAGTTCTTGAGATTACCGATTACGAAGGAGGAATTCCCTATCCCGAGAAAATAGCAGCGGATACCGTGAAGGTAATGAGAGCCGTTCTCACGATGGAGGAGGATAAAACTCAGTCCATAGCCGATGCCGAAAAGAGGCTGCTTGAGCTGGATGCATATTTCAACGCGCTCAGTGAATCGGATTATACGGCTGAAGATTGGCTGAAACTGACTGCCATATATTACGCCGGCAGGGCTGCTATCAGAGAAGCTTCCGGAACCGGCACAAGAGCCGTGGCAAAAGCTTATGCTCAGGTGATGGGAGAGTTAAGCGCTATAGAGCCGATTGAAACACACACCGTAACGTTTATGCTTGACGAGGAAACGAAATATCTTGAAGTCAAGGTCAAAGACGGCGAGACTGTTACCAAGCCCGACGATCCTACCCGCGATGACTACGAGTTTATCGGCTGGTACACCACGCCCGCTGCGAACGGCAGTGCGTTTGATTTTAATACGGCGATAACTAAAGACTGGACGCTATATGCAGGATGGAAGGAAGCAGCAAAGACACACACCGTAACGTTTATGCTTGACGAGGAAACGAAATATCTTGAAGTCAAGGTCAAAGACGGCGAGACTGTTACCAAGCCCGACGATCCTGTTCTCGATAATAAAGTATTCAGGTATTGGTCGACAGATAAGAACGGCAGTGCGTTTGATTTTAATACGGCGATAACACGGTCGCTGACGTTATATGCGGTGTTTTCCGAGCCGTCGGCGGGCTTTACCGTGAAATTTATGGTTGATGGCGAGCTTTATCTTGAGACAATAGTACCTGAAGGAGAGCGTGTTCCTATTCCGGAGCGCCCGACTCCGGAGAACGGATATTTTGTTTGTTGGATGACACGAGGACAGTACTTGTTCAACGTACCCGTTACTGCGGATCTGACCATTACTGCAGAAATCAGCGATAATCCGGTAACAATCTTCACTTATTCATTCTATTTGAATGAAAAGCTATATGCAACGAGGCTTGTTTCGGAGGGGTATTGCTGCGAATGGGTGACTCCGCCCGAGATTGACGGCTGGTATTTCGGCGGCTGGAAGGACGAAAATGACTTATTTGACATCTATACGACAAGAGCGTCTTCGAATAAGACTCTTAACGCCGTGCTGACTACTGAGTTTGTTGTTGACGAAGAGGGCAGACTGATTTCATATAACGGGACAGCCGTGAACATAGTCATTCCCGAAGGAGTAAAGTACATACTTGGAGAGAGGCAGATGATAAGTCTGTTCCAGAACAAGAATATTGTATCAGTAGTCCTTCCGTCGACGCTTGAAGTTATAGGTGCTTACGCATTCATCAACTGCAGTAAGCTGGAAAGGATTGATTTTTCAAAGTGTAAATCGCTCTCCGTAATCGGAACGAGAGCATTTCAGAATTGCAGCAGTCTGACCGAGCTTATATTCCCCGACACCATAACCGCTTTCGGTGGGGCGTATCCGACGCTTGACGGAAATACGGCAAACAGTGACGGCGGAGTGTTCTTTGCGTGTAGTAAACTAAAACTTATTGACCTTGGCAGAAACGCTGCTTTCACCCGTGTAGGCGATAATACGTTCAGGAACTGTACTTCGCTTGAGAAGGTGGTGATACCGGCTACAGTGACGGCTTTCGGCAATTATACATTCAGCAATACGCCGGCGATAAAGGAGATATGGCTCTATGCAGTCAATCCTCCGACCATAATCGTAGGATATAGCGCTTCCCTTCCGGCGGGCGAGGCGTATAAGATTTATATACCAAAAGGAGCATTAGATAACTACCTTGAAGATCCGTACTGGCTTGCTTTGGATCAGCAGCTTATTGAGATGCCAGAAGAAGGTACGGATTCACTTAAGCTTCTGCAATCGATGCCGGTTAAAAAAGAAGAACTTCAAGAATACGAGACAGTCGGTAAACAAGTGCGTTTGAAGTATAAGATGATTTGATTGTTCAGATGTTCTTACAGTAAGTCGGCGTATTTATGCCGTTTCGGTGGAGCGAGGAGACACTTTAGTATTCCGCGCGTTTATGCAGGCAAGTGCGTTTGAAGTATAAGATGATTTGATTGTTCAGATGTTCTTACAGTAAGTCGGCGTATTTATGCCGTTTCGGTGGAGCGAGGAGACACTTTAGTATTCCGCGCGTTTATGCAGGGCAGGCGATGCGCTTCGGATTGTTTTGAACCGACGCGCTCTCTTGCGGCAACTAACGGCTTTCGACCACATAACAATATAAGGAGGTTCGTCATAATGAAAAAGACAGTTATAAAGACAGTTATTCTGATAGTTATTACGGCAGCTCTCACTCTGCTTGTTACAGGCAGTTGTTTGCCGTCGGTTAATAATACGCAAAAGCGCATAATCTCTTACACGCGGACGGAACTGAACGAAACGTTCGGCGGCTCATCGGCCCCGCTGAACGGCGAAACTGTTGTAAATATGCTGAATAAGCAGGAGTATTCCCCGGACGACCGAGTAGATATAATTATCGAGGCGAAGCTACCATCTCTTTCGGAAATATATCTTAAAAAGTCTCCTGTTGGTTTAGATTATCCTCAATGGTTACTGTCCGAGGATGCCGAAAAGAGCGAAAGTTTCATTTACGGAGAGCAGGCGCTTATTTTAAGGGAACTTGAAGCTCGTGGAATAGCTTTTACCGCAAGGGATTTCTATATTTCTCTCTGCAATGCGATAGTCCTTTCGGTTCGTTATGGAGATATCGGCAGAATATCGAAGCTTGACGGTATAAAGAGCGTTTATGCACAGGAAACATACTCTGTTCCCGAGGTCAGCAGGATATCGGATGAATATGAGGCAGGTGATATGTCAAAGGGGTATGCGATTCTTTCGGATCTCATAAACGACGGAGGTATACTCCGGAACGATACCGAATATCAGGGAGACGGGGTAACGGTCGCAATAATAGATACGGGGCTGGATTACGACCATTCGGCATTTCTCACGGAACCGGAAACCCGGCATTTCACCCGTGATAATCTTGCACCTTTGGCAGACAAGTTTTACGCCAATAATAATGGAGCGCTCCATTCCGCGGACAGCTTCTACATAAACGGAAAAGTGCCATTTTCATACGACTATGCCGACATGGATTTTGACGTTAAGCCGTCGGAGTCTGCAGTAAGTCTCGGGCTGTCGCACGGCACTCACGTTGCGGGAATAGTTGCCGGGTATGACAGTGAGATACGCGGAGTCGCGCCCAATGCTCAGCTTCTGATAATGAAGGTTTTCAGCGATTCAGGAGCGGGAGCAACTGTTTCAAACATACTTGCGGCACTTTCCGACTGCGCACTTCTCGGTGCGGACGTCGTTAATCTCAGTCTCGGAAGCGTCAACGGCTTTGCGGCAGAGCTTGCACCCGGTCGCAAGATAATAAACGAGGCGTATGAAAGGCTTTCCGCGCTCGGAACATCGATATGCGCTGCGGGCGGGAACCAGTACAACTCCGCGACAGGTTCGATAGGCGGAGTTTTAAGGGCGTCAAATCCCGATTACGGAACGTTGGGCGCGCCGGGAACATATGCCGACACCTATACCGTTGCGAGCGTTGACTCACAGTGTCTGCCGTATATTTTGGTCAACGGCGTAAAGGTCGTAATCACCGATTCTGTGGATAATGACGGAAATCAGTACGATTTCGTGGAAGGCATACTCGGTAAATCGGACTCGGCATCTTTTGGTTTTGTTGTCCTTGACGGGAATGGTACTGCCGATGATTACGAAGGCGTGGATGTGCAAGGAAAAATAGCGGTAGTTAACCGCGGAGTTATATCATTTGAAGAGAAGCAGCGTATAGCTTATGAGAAAGGGGCGGTTGCCTGTATCGTGTGCAATGACGCTGCGGGATCGCTGAGGATGCGGATTGCCGATTTGAAAATACCTACTTGTTCGGTGAGTCTTAGTGACGCAAGAGCTTTTTCCGATGCCATAGAGCATATCATTGTAATAGGGCGCGGGCAGATCTTTGGACCTTTTATGTCTGAGTTTTCATCATGGGGACCAACGCCCAGTCTTACCTTTAAGCCTCAGATTACCGCTCCCGGCGGAAATATTCGTTCGGCAGTTGTTCAGGTCTCCGGACAGAAGTATGACGTTTACAGCGGTACAAGTATGGCATCTCCCAATTTTGCGGGAGCGATGGCCGTCATACGCCAGTATCTAAGAACTAACTATCCGGAGCTTTCCGTGAAAGATACGGACAGAACGGCTATATCTCTTGCGATGAGCACGGCTCGCCGGATTCTTAATACGGATGATTCGGTAAACTCTGTCCGCAAGCAGGGCTCCGGTATAGTGGATATAGCGGTTGCCGTTTCATCGGGCGTTCGCATTTCCGTGCCGTCCTCCAAGCGACCTGAAATTGAGCTGGGCGACGATAAAAACAAGGACGGCGTCTATACTCTTAGGTTCGATGTTGTCAACTTCAGCGACAGAGAGTTTGCCTATACGGTAAGTACGGAGGTTCTCTGTGATAGAATCGATACCGACGGAGTTGCTCTTTCAGGGTATACTTACCGTTTTGAGGCAAGCGACAGTTATGCTTTATCGGTACTTGGCGGCGGAGTATATGATAATGGGATTTTGCGGGTTGGAGCCGGCATTACGGCGTCCTTGCGCATTACTATACGTCTTACTCAAGCAGACAGGGATTATCTTGACAACGGATTCCCTTATGGAGAGTACGTGGAAGGCTTTGTCAGGTTGTCTGACGTCGAAACGGACGAACAGAAACTTTCCGTACCTTTTATTGGCTTTTATGGTGACTGGTCGGCAGTCCCGATGTTTGATTACAGCATATATGACGAAGAAGAGGCTGCCTTTTACGCGACCTCGCCCATAGTCTATACTCAGAATCAGTACTATATCGTTCCCGGAAGGTATCCTTATGAGCTGCCCGAAGGGGAAATTGCCGAGGTGAACCCCGATAAGCTGGCTATATCTCTCAATTCGAGTGCAACAAGTATGCTTTATACCGTATATATCGGTGCACTTAGGAATCAGGCTTTGCTGGAGTATACGTTGTCCGACTATTACGGCGGAGATATATACTACTACGCCTATGCCATAGGTTCAAGGAAGGCAGGGTTGGTAAACAATACCTATACGCCGCTCTATCATATCCTCGGCATTTCTCCATACAGCCTTGGAGTTTATAACAACCAGATACTCGAGTTGAAGATAAGCGCGACTCCGGACTATGTGCAGACCTCCGAAAATGCCAAGGATGAATACAGGTTTAAGATTTATATCGATTCGGAAGCACCGACGATATTCGGAGCGGAATTCACTGAGGAAAACGGCAGGTATTATGCCAATTTCGATATTTATGACAATCACTATCTTATGAATCTCCAGTTTTATACGCCATCTGCAACTGAAGATGGAATATTGTATACCATACTGGACAGATATGCTTATCCCGTTAATGACTTCGTGCGGGCGTCTGACAACAAAATCCGTGTCGATATCACCGATTACGTCGGAAAGCTTAACGACGGAAAGCTTGTCGTTGCGGCACAGGACTATGCTTTCAACCGAATGACCGTAGAATACGTTCTTGATTTCGGCGGTTCTCTGTCCGATGACAACAATGAAATACAAAACCGGTTTGTTTATGTCGAAAGCGGTATGTACGCCGTCCTTCCCGATGATAACGGCAGCGGCAGCTCCTTTATATGCGGCGAACCGGAAATCAAACCGTTTACGTCGGTCGCAGTTCCTTACAGTGAAGATCTTAAAGAGTACTCTTCTCCGGAGGATTTCTATGTGACCGAAGACGGAGTACTTATGGAGTATACCGGTTATGCAAGATATGTCGTAATTCCCGACGGAGTAAGAGCCATAGCCGATGGTGTATTGTCCGAAGGAGTCGGGCAGAGCGTATTTGGCGGTCGGACGGAAATAGAAACCGTCGACATTCCGGAGAGCTGCACCTATTTGGGTGTCGCTACGTTTGCAGGGTGTACATCGCTTATTTCGGTAAACATTCCGTCGCAGTGTACCTATATCGGCGAAGCTGCGTTCTATGGGGCGGTTGCGCTGAACAACTCCGTAATTATACCGGCTTCCGTGACACATATCGGCAGAGGTGCATTCTATAAGTGTCAATCTCTTACAACTGTGGTAATCAATACATCAATGAACTGGATCAGTACACATATGTTCTCCTTCTGTACATCTCTGAACAGACTGGAGATACCGGAGGGAGTCAGGACGATACCGCAGTATACGTTCTATGCTGCCGGTTGTCGAGAGCTTATTATGCCCGCGTCGCTTGTCAATATCCATAGCCGTGCATTCTCCCAGTTCGAAGGAAGCGAGCTGCTTGATTTATCCGTGACAGTTTTAGAGAATATATACGGCTATGCTTTTGCCAATATGCCTAACGTACGCAAAGTCAGTTTGCCTTCTACAGTTAAAACTCTCGGTGAAGCCGCGTTTTTCAACTGTCATGACCTTGAAGATATCAATCTTGAGGATACGGCAATCATTGAAATGGGCAGGAGTGTCCTTTCCTATACCGATATTGCTGAAGTTAGGCTGCCGGCGTCACTTACAACGCTGCCGACTGAGGCGTTCAGTCACTGTAGTCGTCTGGAAAAAGTGACTTTCAACTCATCGTTAAGAGTTATCGATACAAGGGCTTTCTGGGGTTGCGCGATAGAAGAGGTGGACCTTGGTAAAACAAGGGTTCAGTCCATAGGCGTCGAGGCATTCGTGGAATGTATAAAGATAACTCACGTAATACTTCCCATTTACACAACGCTGAATATCCGGAGCAAGGCGTTTGACGTTCCAAATCTCGAGAGCGTGACTATATTCAGCAGAACGCCGCCGGAGCTTGGAGAGAGTGCTTTTGGTCAGGTCGATAACGGACGTTTTCTCGGACCGCAGAGATTCTCAATATATGTTGCGGAGACCTGCAAAGATAAATACAGAAAGGCGTGGCAGGCATATGCAGACTTTATTGACGATCTCACCGGCTTTGTGTACGAAAAGGATTCCACCGTACTTAAAGCGTATACGGGAAGTGCATCAAAACTTCATATCCCTTCTTATTTCACAGAGGTAAGTGACTATGCGTTCAAGGACAATGACACAGTCCGAAGTCTTGTCGTGCATTATGGCGTTACTCGTATAGGAGAAAGAGCCTTTGAAGGCTCGAAGCTTGGCAGCGTAGACCTGCCCGCCACGCTGAAAAACGTAGGAAGTCGTGCTTTTGCAAACTGTATGTCTCTTACAACGGTCAATTCAAGGGCTGTCGATCCACCGGCGACGCAATCGGACTGCTTTGAAAATCATGTAAAGAGTCTTACCCTGTATGTTGCGGATTATGCTGTCGAAGGATACAAGTCTGCCGAGGGCTGGAAGGACATCCATATTGATATTCTGGGGGGATTTGTGGTGATTGACGGCAAATTGGTGCGCTATGACGGTAACAGCCGAGACATAATTGTTCCTGACGATGTCCTTATTATAGGAGCGAACGCCTTTCGCGGCAGCGATATAAGCTCAATTGTTATAGGCGGCGAGACAGCCGTTATAGAGGAGTACGCATTTGCGTATTGCAAGGAGCTTGAACAAGTTGACTTCAGGAGCGATAAAGCAAAAACCATTCAGAGGCATGCCTTTGACGGCTGTGAGAGTCTGGAAACGGTGAAGCTCTCCGACACGATAACCTTTATAGGAGAATATGCTTTTGCAAGATCGGGCGTCAAGGAAATCAACTGGCCGCTTTCGTGCAACACGATATCGGTTGACTGCTTCTATCTGGCGAAGAGATTAGAACATTTTGTTATACCGGAGAGTGTAAATTATATTGGTCAATACGCTTTCTCTAAAGCAGGTGTCAAAAGGATTGATATGTACTGCAATCTTGGCTGGTTGTCCGGTTCGTTCATAGGGCTTTCTGAGCTTGAAGAACTGAATATATATGGAAACATAAATGCCATCGGGACTACAAACGCTGCTTTCGGCAGCTATATGGGAACGGTGGATTTCTGTGGGACAAAGCTCAGGGAAATTGTATTCCACGGCAAAGTCAGCTATCTGCAGGGAGTCTCCTTCAGCGATAACGGGTTACTTGAGAGAGTTGTGTTCAAACAGGATGTTGTCGCTATCGGCGGTTCTGTATTTAACCTCAATCCAAACCTCAAAGAGGTGTTGTTCGAGGGTAATATCGGCATAATAAACGAAAATGCCTTCATGAATTGTCCTGAACTTTCCTGCTTCAGAGCTGCGGAAAACAATCCTTACGTGGTCAATGATGAATACGGGCTGCTTTTCGACAAGGAAATGACTCATCTTTATCAAGTGCCTTTTGGCTGGGATTATGACGGTGTGTACATTATGCCCGAAACCGTGATTCGTATGGATAACTTCGGCTTCGGTTTCAACGATTCGCATGTTGTAAACATAACGGTCGACGGAATAAACACTACCGCTACCTCAGTCAGCGGGGTCTTTTTCCTTGACTATTACCGTCCCGATCTCAAAGGCGTTGTGCTTTCCTCACACATCACCAACATCCCTGAGTACTGTTTCAAGGGCTTTATCTCTCTTGAGGACGTGTCATTCCATTCCGATCGGACGGCTATAACGGGTATAGATTTGAGGGCGTTCTACGAGTGCTTCTCATTGCGCACCATATATCTTGGCGAGGTTCTTGAGTACATTGATGAGGAGGCGTTTGCCTTCAGCGGTTTAAGGACTATATGGCTTCCCGATTCTTTGACGTACATAGGAATGAACGCATTTGCAGGTTGTCCGGAACTGTATGAAGTCAGATTGCCTGACACTATCGAGAACTTCTCACTAAAAACTACGTTCCCCAACTGTCCCAAGCTTTCAAACTTCATTGTTTCTGACAATAATCCTTATTTTACCACGATAGACGGTGTGCTTTTCAGCAAGGATTTATCAAAGCTGCTCATTTATCCCAGGGATAAGAGAGCCGCGCGGTACGTTGTCCCGGAAGGTGTGAAAATCATATCCGATTATGCCTTTAGCGGGAACGTATATCTGAATGAGGTAGTGCTTCCAACTACACTCGAGGTGATAGGTGTAGGAGCCTTTGTCGGAACGCAGAACCTTTCGACGTATGTATTCAGGTCAAAGAGGGCTCCGCAGCTTTACAGTGAATACAGTGCCGTTCGCAAGTGGAATTACGCCAATTTCCGCGACAGGGCAGATAAAGTAACCGGACTTAAGCTTTATTTCCGTTATGATTCTGAAGGCTATGACACATATCTGTGGCGAATGCTGTTTGAGGAGCTTAACCGCATGCCTGATATGGAACCGTAATATGGATTTCTCCTAATCACAAATTCAGTCAAAACAAAGGCGGATCCGATTAGGGATTCGCCTTAAAGTATAGACGTCGATCTAAGAAATCTCCGTCAGCGTATTTTATTGTATCTTGTGCTAATCACTCTCGCCAAGAGATTTATTTTCTTTTTTTAACCGTTCTCTATCCGAGAATCCTTCCACATTCCCCACAAAAACAGACGCCCGACCTCAGATGAAGCCGGACGTCTGTTTATTAAGGAGGCAAAGCAACCATTAAAATTGCTTTATTGTTATTTATTTTGTTTTTAATATCTTTTTTGTGTCTCGATGCAGTCGGAATTTTCCGAGGACAGCTGCCTTGCCGGCATATTCCGGCCGGCTCGGCAACCGTTTTCAAGGAGAGCAACCTATGCAACGAGTCGATTAAATTAGATAGCTAATTTGTTAATTTTTTAGCCAATCCGTTGGTTTTTTCAGCTCATTTTCACAATATTCCTGAAATACATCTTC
>ULSO01096512.1_pt1 | contig 32104 bp, 19 predicted proteins | sample 1956701 | NCBI WGS metagenome assembly ULSO01 (sample SAMEA4835708, study PRJEB28245) | human gut metagenome | biome: gut microbiome; material: fecal sample | place: Denmark | collected 2008 | reverse complement strand
AGTGGAGGGCTTTACAATGTGTATTTTATCGGATGCTTACATTAGTATATACATCCGAAATATCTGGCTGACGCCCATTAAACCCTAACGTTAAATATCCTTCACTATTAAAATTACGATTATCGGCAAACATGTTTTCAATCACAGCAGTCATGGCAGCTCGTACCTGTCCCTGTGACAAAGATTCAGGAAGTAACTCCTGCCAAGCCAGCATAGCCAACGGCTGCAACACTCCCGTCCGATAAGTAATAGACCTGCCAAACACTGGAAATGTTCCTTCCGGTGAAATCATGCGTTCTAAAATAACCCCGTATCTCTGCATACGTTTCAAAGCTATCTGATAGACAGATTTCCAGTGTTTACTGGTATATAAACTTAAGCACCCGACGTACATCGGCTGAATTACGAAGCTATTATAATAATCAAAAGCAAATTGAGGGCCGTCAGAATACCACCCATCTCCAACATACCATTCTTCTATTTTCCTCAAAGCAGACACAATCCGATACTCATCATACGACGCACCGACCTTACGCAAAAAAGATTCAATAGTTGCTGAAAAAAGTAACCAGTTAGTATAAGGTGGATTTATTCTACGAAGCTGGATAAACTCTTCAATATATCTCTGCTTAGTAATACTATCCAATGGCAACCAAAGCACTTCATATCCCCTTAAAAAACTTTCGGCTAAAAAAGCTGCATCTACAAGTGCTTGACCATGTCCTCTCCATTCCAAATAATCAGGACTATGAGGATCTACGGCATTCTTATATGATTGTAAAGCCCACGCACGTAACTGCTTTCTCATCTTTCCTTCCTGAGTATCATCATCAGGAAGAGACAACCAAGGAGCCAACCCATCCATCAACCTGCCAAAACATTCCATATATGCCACTTTCACATTCCTGCCATCCCAACTTGGCGATGTTTCAACAAGCATATTTTTCTGCAACTCCCCTTTACTCATATTCTTCAAAACAGGTTCAGCCATCCTATACATAATCTCACACCACACCTGTCTATCATTTCTGACTGATTGAGTATAACCTTTTAGGGCCAACAAACATACAATAATAACAGATACCAATCTCATATTGCACACGATTCTAAAAATCACTTATTTTCAATTATTTTCTTATATCTAGCCAAGGCCTCCAAATAGTAATAATCAGCATATACCAACGGAACATCTATTTCAGCTTTATGGGGCAGACTGCCCGTACAATGCATTATGACAAAATTCCCGTTTTCACCAAGTTGTGCTCTGTACCTTGGAGATGACAAACTCTTCAGTATATGAGTCGCAATTTCCATATAGCGCTTTTCTCCAGCGAGTGCAGTCAACTCAAATAATGCAGAAGAAACGATTGCAGAAGCTGATGCATCTTTTAAAGTTGTTACTTTTGGACATTTTTTTGCATAAGAGTTTCCATCAGGATAATACCCATCTTGTCCTGCATTAAAATCCCATCTTGGTACATAATCCTCAGGTAAATGTTCAATATAATAATCTGCAAAATTTTTGGCAGCTTCCAGATATTTTCGATCTCTTGTACAACGGTACATCATCGTATATCCATAAACAGCCCATGCTTGACCACGTGCCCAAGTTGAGTTATCGCTATATCCTTGACAAGTCTGTTTATGTAATACAATTCCTGTTTCAGGATCATAATTCACTACATGATAACTTCCATGATCCGCTCTAAAATGATTCTTTAATGTTGTATCAGCATGCGTTACTGCAATATTATAGAATTTCTTATTCCCTGTAACTTTATATGCATACAATAACAGTTCCAAATTCATCATATTGTCTATGATTACAGGATAATACCACTTATTTCCATTCCATGCTTCTCTATAGTTCCATGATTTTATAGCCTTTACAGTATCATTATATCTTGTACACAAAGATTCGGCGCTCTGAACCAGAATATCACGGTAAATACTTTTAGGAGACAAACGTTCAGCATTACCATAACTACAATACATCATAAAACCAATATCATGGTGTTTGGTGAAACCTTTAAGTTCTTCAAGTGAATCTGTCCATTTCTCTGCACAAATTTTCCATTTCTCGTTTCCAGACAATTCATAAAGATACCATAAAATTCCAGGGAAAAAACCAGGCGTCCAGTCATATTTAGATGTTGTTTTCAATGACTTATCTGTAGCCAAGGTTCGGGGATAATTCTTATTATTAGGATCCCCCACTTCTTTAAGTATATTTTCAATCTGCCTACATGCAAAATCTGTATTTTCTTTAATAAATGCAGCCTCCTGAGAAAAGAATTTTACACTAATACACACATTAAAGCCTATCAAAATCAAGACTACTTTCAAACAAAAATTTTTCTTCATATACACTCACATTCTATAATTATTATATTAAATTCATTACTTCTTAAACGGCTTAATTATATATTTTACATTACCCCATAAATCTTCAGATAAGACATTCAGTTTAAGACGATATAATTTTCCCCATATATCAACTAACTTTTTATCTTTTAAATCTATCTCTTCAAAAGAAGCGCTAACCTCCTTCGGATCAAAAAACAATCCATATGATTTACCTTTAATATCATATTTTACCACTCCATCCATAATCTTTGGTCTAATCTGCGATATAAACATAATATTATTCATACCGGCCAACTCTTTCAACGAATAACTTTCCGTTACAACTATACTTTTATTTCTGATAAATTCAATCTTTCTCTTCCAGGAATCAACTTTAGCCTCCAAAGGATAGGCTTTTGCTATATCTAAGCTGAATTCAACTCTTCTACGTCCAATATCAGTCTTCACATCTTGCGCTGCATATTTTTTCCCATACATCTGGTTCACTCCATTTATCTGAGGTAGATTATGATATTCGGATTGCATAGTCCAAATCTTATATCTCGTATTATTATTAAATGTTTCCTTTCTATAAGTACCCACTCCCGGATCAATAAACAAAGGCTCACCATCTGCATAAACAATAAAACTACCAACATCATTATGATTATGGCTCTCTGCATTATGTCCCCCTTTAACTGCAAGAAAAAATCCATCCGTAGAATTTACTACCGAACGTGCAGTAAGAACCTGAATACGCGGAAGCCATGCATCATATAATAGAATATCTTTACCTTCTGAAGATTTAAGACTACTAAGATTGCTAAGAAGCATTAACTCACGATTCAATAAATATAAATAAGCATCAGTATATACAGCGGCAGGATTCTTAAAAAACGCCTTTTCAAAAGCGGTATTTGAACTCATGCTCTGCAATTCCTTATTACCAAGATACGAGCCATATGGATACCAGTTAACATGAGGGATAAGACGAGGACCAGCATCTGCAAAATTTACAAAATATCCGTTTCCTATATTCATTTTACATAAATAATCTCCCATCAGACTCACTTTCTTATTCTGTGACAAATTAACATACCCACCAGTTGCCTTCTCCAATAAAATAAGACAGTCATATAAAGAGCCTGCAGCTCTATCCCAATAATGAGCTCCTTCATCACATCCACCATCATCTGGATATCCGTCGATAAAAGCATCAAGCGATTCAAGAATAAGTTGCATATATTTCACGCGTTTACCATTATCGGGCTCTGCCAATAAAACACAAGCCATCCAATTGGAACAAATCCATGGATTCCAATTCATAGATGCAGTTCTCCACCACTCCTTTTTATTCATCCCTTCTTCGAGTATCCGATGAGATATTTCTGAAAGAATCCTCTTTTCAAGCAACGGAGAAAACTTACGTATAGGCTCCTTAAACATAAAATACATCCAAGACATCATGCCACCCGTCTCAGCACTGAAAAGAGCCAAGGTCTGTCGTTCCGGCTTTGGAATTTTAAGGCTATAATGCGCAGGTACTCCCCACCAAGTTTCCTCACATACAGAAAACATTCCATTAAGAATATCATTCATAAATCGCCCCTTTCCTTCCATAATTTCCCCCATTGCAAGAGCCAACAACTTATTTCTTTTTGAAAATATAAAATTCTGATACCGATTTCTATCCCCATTATTTTTAAAATCAGAAAAATATACGATATTCACCGACTCCCATTTGGTTCCTAAATATTTTTCAGCCTCTTTTATATAGCTTGATCGCATATTCTGCGGAATAGAATCAACCCAATACCGATCACCATAATGTGGCACAGGTGCAAAGTTTTCAAAATCCATTAGTTTTTCTTTCAAAATGTTTTCTGTACATAATCCAGAAAGAACTTTGTTCGTTTGAGCATTCAACAACGAAGTGCATACAAACACCCATAAAACTGTAAAAAAAATTCTTAACATATACTATAAGTTTCTTTTGGTTTATTAAATCATTTAAGCAGATAAGAGGGATTTAGCCTTAAAAACATTCTCCTTTTTTCGTCTTTATCTTGTGACCAGTCCATTTGTTTTGGCAATCCTTTCCCTTTTTTCACGCCATAAAAATTACGCCGACCAAGTTCTGGCAAACAATAAGACTCATCTACCACCATAGCTTTATTATAAGAGAATGCCACAGTTCTTCCTTTAGGTATAAAAATAGTATAATAGCCACCTCCCTCTGACTTTATATTCACTCGAGGCCCTTCTACCTGAAACACATTCTCCCATTGAGGCAAGTATATCCGACACCTCTTTCCGGTTTGACTTTGAATTTTAACCCATTCCAACTTTCCTGACTTACGTGAGGCAGAAACAACAAAACCTCCTTCCGCTCTTAATTCATCAAATGCGCAATCACTCCAATCATTGGGTATTGCAGGAAAAATTCTCAATGTTTCACCCCATCCTTGCAAAAGCATCTCAGTTATGGCAGTAGCAGCACTTAACGGCGTTTCAATCACCGGATTCTTTCCTCCACTTTCCACATACATCGTATTAGGTAAAAGAAGACTGATGCCTATAGAATTATTAAGAAAATGATAGATTTGTTTATATGCTTTATTTCCATTACCTTGATAAGCATACAGTGAAGCCGCCCCTGTATAAGAATAACCAGCAAGCCCACTCCCATTTCCAATAGTCATCCAATGATCTATAGATTTTTCTAATATATTATTAACTTGCGGATCTGTTATATCCTGAAGTCGTAAAGGATAAAACGATAATAAGTGTGAATAATGCCTATGTGACTTTGTGACTGGTGTATTACTTCCAATCATATATCCATTATCATCAATCGGATAAGGATGAAGCTTCTTGATAATTTCCTTCCAATCCGAATATTCTTTTGGTTTATTTCCAGTATTATTAGAAATTTGTATCATGGTTTGAAGAAGCCATCTCAAGGCTGCCAAATTGTAATTGCTATTATCATAAGTTTTAAAACCTTCATACTCAGGAGATTCTGTATCCAATAAATATATAATGCCGTTTCGTTCTTCAAGATGCGGAAGATAATATTCTAGAAGTTTGATAGCTTTAGGCATAACTTTATCACTTATTTCAAACCAACTTGCCCCATCGTATCTCATATAAGAATAATATATATATAATGCCCATGCAAAATCTCCACAACGAGCAGGACCATAAGCCATCATTATATCTGCAAACAAAGCATCTAGCAATTTCTGATAATTAGCCCCCTGTTCCAGTCGATTGGTAGCATGGGTCGACATATAGGTCAATTGCACATTAAGATTCCACCATATACCCGGCCATTGACTTGTTTTATAAAAAGTACCAAACACATCCATAACCGGCCCGTCCACACGTGAACAAGTAGCCAACTTATATAACTGTATATGATAAAAGTTCTCCATTTTTTTGTCAGGAATAGCTATCAAACCTGTTCTATAATAATTGTGCCACCAGTTCCTCATCTCATTCTTTAGTATACTGACACCTAAACTGACAGCCTCATCAACTTCTTTTTTTGCTTTAGATAAAGAAAGTCCGGATTTTGGAACTTCATTCATAGTGGAAACATACATCACCGAGTTTTTCTCATTGCAAATTTCCTTCCAATAAGTTGCATAATCACCACCAGCCAATAATGGATGCACACTCCATCCCTCATGTTTATAAGCTATGTATTGAGGCATAGGATTGTCCTCATATTTCAATTTTTCCTTCAAATCAGGAAATACTTGTATACGCGGCGAACGTGGGCTCCCTGGATACTGTTTCCAACTATAAGGAACATTTGTTATAATTTCTACCACATTTACCTCCATATTATATGGAGTATATGCCTTAAAAAACAAATCACCTTTGTCTGTATGAAGTACTCCATCAAGTTCTGCATTATATATATCAAGCTCCATTGTTCCAGAAAGGATTTTTGCTTGCGGAAACAACTTCATTTTCCCAATATCCATCCTGCAATAATCGGTCATGACTGATGCCCCTTTTATGCCAAGAGAAGTTTTTCTGTCAGGAGCCATGCGATGATCTGTGACATCAGGCCTGCCAAGCCATAAGGTTAAAGAGTTGTCAACCGAATCAACATAAACCATCATTCCGATTTTTCCATTACCTAGAAATGCTCCCTCGTTCCATTGCATAGGAAGCTGTTCCCACTTAAGCGATTGAGTAGCCATATATTCACTCAGGTTGGATGTTGTCTTTGCCAACAATCCATCGGCTAAGCATAGCCCAACTAATAAAACAGCTAATAGGCTTTTCATTCCAATATAGTTTAATTTACAAATTGAGTTATATCAATTAAAACATTCTAAGGAAACAGGACCAACCAATCCAGCCGGCTGTAATTCGCTATCACGATTATAATAATACCAAATCACAAACGCTTTTCTGTCAGCAGGTCTTTTTTCATCTTTAACGAACCAATCTGGATATGCCTTCATTGCCCGCCCCAAAGAGTTTCCCCTATCTATTCCGAATTCAAAATCAGCAGGTTCTTTTTCATCACCGATAAGACGATTTGCCCAATTAGTAGTCACTTCTATAGATATAGTGTTTTTACCCTCCTGCAAATAACTCTTAATATCCTTTTGATAAGGAGAATACCACCATACTCCCGCATCTTTACCATTAATAACCACCCGTGCAATGTCATTCAACTTACCAAGAGATAATATTATCTTATTACATTTCATAATATCTTTCGAGATACGAATCTGTTTATTATATATTGCCGTTCCTGAGAAATACATGATACGTTTATCCGTACTATATTTGAAATCAGCTAATTGATGAAAAATTTTTGTGAATTTTTTTTCAAGTTTAGGATAAAAATCGACAGCCCATTCACCACTAATTTTTTGGGTAGCTATTTTCTTTAATGGTAACATTGTTCCTGTATTCTCGACAATCTGTTTATCTGTCGGCCTATTTTTAAAAACAACAAACATAGTCTCGTTTGGATTAAGCAAAAGATTTACTTTCGTATTCTTATCTTTTGTCTGCTCCCAAGAGTCTGACACTCTTATATTTCCAGTCTCTGGATTCCATAACTCTGGTAAAAAATCCTTGAATAAGGTTGAAATAAACAGTCTCTGTTGGCTAGCTGTTCTATTTGCCAAGAAAACGATATATCCTTTATCCGTTTTACGAACAACAGACATCACACTATCTTTGGAAACATTATACTCCAATAAAGAAAATGATTTAGTATAATTCATCGCATCCTCAATTGATGCAAACAATTTGATTTTCCTGCCTAACATCACAACCTTTTCATCACAAACCGGATAATCCTCCAGACTTGGAGACCTTTGAGGAGATTCACCTACAATCACCGCCCCTCTCCGAGATAAATTCAATAATTTTTCCACAACCTCAGGAGTTACAACTCTCAATTTTGGACATACCATAAATGCATAACTCCGTCCCGATGGCAATACAATTCTTCCATTCTCTACTTTAATATCGATATCCAATAATCTACGCGATGAAATAGCATCGGCGTGCCCTCTCACTTCATCAAGACACAAATAATCCACCACTTCTTCCCCTTGTTGTAACATATACTGTATCCTTGAAAGATATTTAAAAAAAGCCTTTCCTGGCTCAAACCATGTTTGATATCGATTAAAATGTGTTCCCCACCATCCCATACTCAAACCTGGTTGATATTTTTCATCGAAAGGTTGATGAACCCAATGATGTAACACCAACCGATTAACTCCACTGCAAAAGGCTCCATCTGCTGATTTTTTAAGGAACTCAGGATCTTCGGTCCATGCACTTCTTTCTGGACGTGATGTAAAAGCTTCTGCCGCAATAATATGTTTTCCTTCAGCACGTGCAGATGATACTACGCTTTGACTTATACCGCCTAAACTATGAGTCCAAAATTCCCCCATTGGTATATCAGCCAGAGAAGTACACAAATAAGTATCAAATGGTCCACCATAGGGCTCAAACTGTAATATCATTTTATATTTATGAATCATATCAGCCCCCAATTTAAAACCATATTTATAATACATAAATGATATCACATCATCATAATCATATTGAAATCTAGCACGCTCTTCTTCCGTTCCTAAGCAACCTGTAAGCCATGGAACCGGATTATAACCTTTTAACTTTTCAAATTCCACTTCAAATCCTTTAGTCCAGTTCTGTTTTCCGGCTTCATAACTATCAATAAGAATATGTTTAAAAGATTGTCCCAAATATTTTCCAAGATATTTCTGTAATGGCCTAAGCACTTTATTCCAATGATAAGCATTATGCTTTTCATTCATTTTATCCACTTCTAAAACATTCCCCATCAAATCATCAGGTACAGGATGAGGATTTGACATTGTTGCGGCATATCCGATACGATAAATACGCCATGTACCAACAGGCGCATTCCAACGCAATTTACCTTCTGTATCCATATACTTAGATAAATTGATTACATCTTCAACCTTAATATTACCCTTTTTCATAGGAAGGGCAATTACAGCTATTTCATTGTATCTTTTAGCTTTCTTCTTAAAAGTTCCCCAACCTTTATAAATTGGAGGTACCCCTTGCTTAAGTTTTATCTCAATCTTTCTACCTCCACAAACATCCACGCTAGTCATCACTACACACTGCATACCTTTTTCTTCAGAAATCCAAGGCCCTCCTGTTGTTGAGTAACCAACTGTATTATGAATCCCCAACTCTATTCCCAGACGTTCTGCTTCTTTTGCCGCATGAGTTACAGCTCTCCAATATGCTTCACTTCTATAAGTTTTTTCTGGCCATGGATTATTAAACATTGGAGCATGAGTTTCCTGTACAGCAGAAGTAATATTAAATATAGTCGCCCCCCCAATCCCCGATGCCTTCATAGCTTCCAAATCTTTCGTTATACCTCTTTCTGAAAAGTTTGGCCCTGCCCAGTGCCACCAAACATAAGGACCATAGCACAAAGGAGGATTTTCAAAATCACTTCTCTCTTGAGCTTTTAAAACAAATGAGGAAAATAACCCTAAAACAAAAAATATCAAATTCATGCATTTCTTCATGTTCTTCTATATTATCAGATAATAGCTGCAAAATAAACTTATGAAGAATAAAATAAAGGGTAATATCAGACAAAATAATGGGTAAAATTAGGTCAACCAAGAATTGAACAAAAATTCAACCACACATTCCAATGAGTCCTTTCTACAATAACAAAAGGCAACATATTGCATGATTTTACTTGCCATCTCCCAATAAAAATCCTCAAAATTATACCAAATCAAACTTAATTTTATCCATATATAGCAGGTTATTTTAAAGAACTTTGCAGTGTTTCAAAACCTTTAAGTGTAAACAAATTCACAAATCTTTAAACTTAAAATTTAGCAACATGAAAAACAGGTATTCTAGTAGCCGAACCAAAATTCTCATTGGCTCATTATCTGCAGGTCTTTGCCTAGGATGCTTCTCTGACACGTGGGGAGGAACTCCTCCCACAAGTAGTCCTAGAATAAGTAACATGCAACAACAAAACGTTGTAAAAGGAACTGTCGTTGACCAAAACGGAGAACCGCTAATAGGAGTTTCGGTCATTGTCGTAGGTGGAACAACTGGAGTAATTACCGATCTTGACGGAAATTTCTCTATCACAGTAACAGGATCTAAAGCAACACTAAAATTTTCGTATGTTGGCTACAAAGACTATCTCGTAAAAGTCAAACAAAAAAGTCATATAGAAGTCGTGATGGAAGAAGATAACCAGATTCTTGATGAGGTAGTGGTAGTAGGATATGGAACACAGAAGAAAATATCTTCAACTGCAGCCGTAGTAAGTGTAAACAATAAAGAACTGCTTCAATCACCGACTTCAAGTGTAGCCAATGCATTAGTTGGACGTATGCCTGGCCTAACAGCCATACAAACAAGCGGTTTGCCGGGAGGAGACAGTCCCATTCTGCGCGTGCGTGGTATCACAACACTCTCTTCTGGATATGAATCAGAACCACTTGTACTTGTGGATGGTATAGAACGCCCCTTTGACCAACTCGACCCCAATGAAATCGAATCAATTTCTGTCTTAAAAGACGCATCATCTACAGCTGTATTTGGTGTTCGCGGAGCGAATGGTGTAATCATTGTAACCACACGCAGAGGAGAGGAAGGTAAACCTAAAGTATCCTGGACATCGGATGTCTCTATTCAAACCCCCATCAATGTGCCCGATATGCTAACGAGTGGTGATTATGCAGCACTCTACAATGAAGCTCAACACAATGATGGAATCGCAGGAAAATTCGAGCAATGGCAGATTGATGCATATCACACCAACTCAAATCCTATTTTATATCCAAGTATCGACTGGTTTGACTATTTACTAAAGGATTTCTCCATAAAAACACAACATAATATGAATGTCAGTGGAGGTACCAAAAATATAAAATATTTTATCTCTCTAGGTTATCTCTATCAAGATGGATTATGGAAGGCTTTCCAAACAAAATATAATAACAATAGCACCTATAACCGATACAACTTCAGGTCAAATTTTGACATTTCATTAACCAAGACAACCACATTTAAAGTAGGAATAGGAGGACGTATTGAAGAAAGACACCATCCCAATACAGATCTTGACAAATATTTCGCGTTAGTTTATGAATGTCCTCCCAACTCATCCGCAGGTATTGTTGACGATAAAGTCATTCTTCACAATGCAGCATTAGGACCAAAACGTGAACCGTTTACCGCTATTGCTACCAGTGGATATAGACAAAACATGAGTAGTACTTTAAACTTAAACTTGGATTTGATTCAAAAACTCGATGCCATAACAAAAGGATTATCAGCTCACATAACCTTTGCTTATGATAGTTATTACGCTTTTAATCAAACTCATTCTGCCTCCATCCCCAAATATTATGTTGACAGAGATATTGCTGATGTAAACGGAGACGGAATACAAGATCCTTATATTATTTTCCAAAAAAATGGAGAAGAAGGTCCTATGGGATATTCAACCAGTTATGGAAAAAATCGAAAAATGTATTTCAGCGGTTCACTCAATTATAATAGAACTTTCAACGAAAAACATAATATAAGTGCACTGGCACTATATAATCAGAACAAAGACTGGTATCCGGCTAATATTGGAATGACAGAAATTCCACGAGCATATCTTGGTATGGTAGGACGTGTGACCTATGACTTCGGACATCGATATCTAGCTGAATTCAATATCGGCTACAATGGTTCAGAAAATTTTCCTGAAGGTAAACGCTTCGGATGGTTTCCTGCATATTCAATTGGCTACGTACTCTCTGAGGAACCTTTCATGAAGAACATGCAAAAAATTATGAGTTACTTCAAACTAAAAGCTTCCTATGGAAAAGTAGGAAATGACAAGGTTGGTAGTGGCTATCGTTTCCTTTATATGCCTTCTCCATACTCCTGGGGTGGCTCCACTTGGTTCGGACAAGATGCGACCTCATTTGGAGGAGTCGTAGAAGGAAAAGTAGGTAACCCATACGTAACATGGGAAGTAGCCTATAAAGAAAACTATGCTTTAGAAAGTAAATGGTTCGATAGCAGACTAACATTTAATTTTGATTATTTCCGTGAGAGACGTTCTAATATTTTAACAACCCGAAAAACAATCCCAGCTCATATTGCCGCCACATTTCAACCTGGAAACATTGGAAAAGTTAACAGTCACGGATATGAATTGGAACTTGGTTGGAGAGATAATATAGGAGATTTAAATTACTCAATTCGTACCAACTATTCTTTTACCAGAAATAAGATCATAGAATTTGATGAAGTTAAACGTCAAGAAGAATGGCTCAATCAAACAGGAAATAGAGTAGGACAATATTATGGACTCATTTGTACAGGCATATTTAATTCTCCAGAACAATTAACCGACCCTAATCTTCCAACCTACCCGGCAGGAACTCCTCAACTTGGAGACTTAATCTATTTAGATTACAATGAAGATGGAAAGATTGACTATAAAGATGTATTACCTATCGGATATTCCAGATATCCAGAAATTACCTACGGTATCAATTTAGGAGCTCAATATAAAGGAGTATCTATATCTATTTTGTTTCAAGGAACTGAAAATGTCTCTAACTATTATAGTGGAGATGTCAGACAGCCATTCAGAAATGATGCTTCAGCTTTCACCTACCACCTAGGACGATGGACTCCTGAAACATCCCAAAGCGCATCATACCCAAGAGTCACAGAAAAATCCGGGCATAACAACTATGTAGGATTAGGAAATGTCTCTTCTTCCTACTGGTTAAAAGATGCATCATATTTACGATTAAAGAATATTGAAGTTTCTTATTCATTTAAATCACTTAAACTTCAAAAAACTTTAGGAGTAAATAATATAAGAATTTATGCCAGTGGTAACAACTTATTCACTTGGTCAAAACTAAAAATATTTGATCCTGAATCAGAACCAGGTGGTCCATACAAATACCCACAATTATCAACTTATAATCTTGGAGTAAACTTACAATTTTAAAAATTAGACCATGAAAAATATTCTTTTTTTCTTATTACTTATAAGCACTATCCCATTGGGATTTAGCTCATGCAATGATTTTCTGGAAAAACCACCTAGCACAGAAATTACAGAAGATACAATATTCTCAAATGTATTGAATGCAAAAAAAATGTTGTATACTCTATATTCCGGAATACCGTACGGACTTCCCAAACAACAAGGAAGTACCCTATATCCAGGGTGGCGTTCCATGCTTTCCGCTACCACAGATGAAGGTGATGGAGGACCTAGTTGGGCTGTTTGTCATCAATATCATATGGGAGCCCTAAATGCTTCAAACGTAAATGGAAATGCTGATTTCAATTACTCTTATTGCTATAAAGTAATTAGATATTGCTGGAAATTCATCGAACGCATCGTAGAAGTGCCAGACGCAACAAATGAAGAAAAAAAACAATTTACAGCTGAAGCTAAAATGATATTAGCCATGCAATATTATGAATTAATGATCAGGCTAGGAGGTGTTCCATACGTTGACCATGCTTACACAGCAGTAGAAGATTGGAGTTTAAGTCGCCTACCATTAAGTGAGCTAGTCAACAAAATTGATGCACTAATTGACGAAGCCATGATAGACTTACCAGAAGACCGTCCAGGAGAAGAACAAGGACGCATGACACAAGAATTCGGGTATTTCCTAAGAGCACGCCTCAAGATGGCCATAGCCAGACCTCTATTCAATACCGGCACTCCATATCTCTCTATGAAGAATCCTGCAGACAACCAACTTATATGTATGGGAACAGAAGACAGAGAACGGTATAAACAAGCTGCAGACGCATGTAAAAGCGCTATTATGTATCTAGAAAACAGAGGCCATCGACTACTACAAGCTGAAGATGTAAACGGAACCGGACAAGATGCTTACTCTATGGCTTGTAAAACGATGAATCATGAAAATCCTGAAATGATTTATTACACCATGAAGGCTAAAAACATAAGCAGCAAATGGGATGCATGGGTAGCTGAATATGGACCACGTGTAGAAGGTAACGGAATGCTACAGCCAACAGAAAACTTCAAGCGGAAATTCCAGCTAAATACAGGAAAAGCACAAACAGAAGAAAATGGATATGACCCACAAAAGCCATATGAAGGACTGGACCCTCGTTTTTATGCGTGTTATATTTATAATGGCAGTCTTTTTGGAGCAAACTATTATTCACTTGTTCTCGGCGATAATCTTAATGATGCCAGAAAATATGACCCCAATAAAAACTCCAATTGGATGGTAGGAAGAGCTTCAACCGAACGTTGCCGGACAGGCTACCATTTACGTAAACTTGTCCATGAAGGAGTCTATATGAATCCTGCTAGTCCCGTAACACCAATCTGGCCCTATATGCGTTTAGCTGAACTATATCTTATGTATGCTGAAGCCCTCAACGAATATTATCAAGGGCCTAATGATCCAGGAAATGAATGCTATTCATATTTAAACAAAGTTCGTACACGCTGTGGAATGCCAGCTGTATCAAATCTTACCTATGAAGAAATGAAAGAAATAATAGAATATGAATGGATGGCCGAATTTGCGTTCGAAGGACATCGTTTCTTCAATATGCGTCAATGGAAAAAAGCAGAGGTATTTGCAGAACCCATTCTGTCATTCAATATTTCTCGAAATCCTTCTAACAAATATGAGTTCAATTATTCAACATCTAAACTCGAAGATAGAATTTTTGAAACAAAATTTTATCTATATCCGTTTCCTTTGTCAGAAATCGATATGAATTACGGACTTATTCAAAATCCAGGATGGGAATAATCAAAGTATTTTGAAACTTTATCACAATGTAAAATGAAAAGATATAATACTTTTTCTATAATACGCTTTTTAATTTGTTGTTTTCCTTTATCTGGCTACTGTCAAGAAATAACAACAGACAGTATTGCTACCTACCAGAGCCCTAACAGCAAACTGATAGATGTTGCATATGGAAAACAAAGTAAAAATGCAATCACTTCATCTGTTAGTACTATATTTTCTGATGAAATTGAGAATGCATCTGTAACTACTATGGGAGCTTCCTTGTATGGTAAGTTGGCAGGACTATACGTTGAACAACCTATTGGTCAGCCTGGTAATGATAGCCCAACATTCCGCATAAGAGGTGCTGGTACAAATACAGGAAACAGAAATCCATTAATTCTTGTAGACGGAATTGAACGTTCATTAGATCAAGTTCCACTTTCTGACATTGCTTCTGTCAGCGTACTAAAAGATGCTGCAGCCTTGGCCCTTTATGGAGTTCGAGGAGGCAATGGGGTTATTTTAGCTACGACAAAACGAGGCTATAATGGAAAAACACATCTAACTGTCAACATGGAATATGGAACTCAGAGTGCAGACCGCTTGCCAAACTTCATTTCTTCTGCAGAATATGCAAGATACATGAACCAAGCAGCCGCGAATGATGGTTTATCAACTCCAATCTATACCCAAGAACAGATAGATTTGTTTCAGAAAGGAAACAGTCCTCTTTATCCAAACACCAATTGGGTCAAAGAACTAATTCGCTCTAACGCCCCAATATGGAATATTAATGCAACTGCATCTGGTGGAAATAGAATTGTAAATTATTTTGTTTCACTAGGATATTTACGGAATGAAGGTATTTATAAGCATACTGACTTAAATGAAGATTTTAGTACACAAAATTCATATGGAAAAATTAATTTTCGATCAAATATTGATGTCAATATAAATCCTAAATTCAAACTTTCATTAGATTTAGGAGGATATCTTGAAGACGTAAATACTCCAGGAAGTTATGGTTCAACCATATTTTCCAATATCTATGGATATGGACCACATCTTTTCCCTATGCTAAATCCTAACGGAAGTATAGGAGGAAACAACACATATAGAAACAACCCTTACGGCCTAATTACGAGTACCGGTTTCTCCACACAACATAAACGTAACTTTCAGGCACAAGTTAAATTGAGATACAATCTAGATAAATTTATAAAAGGACTACAAATATATGGAAATGTAGCATTTGATAACTATGTACTATATACAGACTCCAAGAAAAAAACCTTTGCCGTTTTTTCTGTCAGTGAGAATGAAGGTCAATATACCTATGAACGGTTTGGTGAAGAAAGTTCTTTAAAGAATAGTACTTCTACAGAACAATTCAAAAGGTGGTACTTGGAAGGTGGGTTAGAATATAATCATAACTTCAAAAATCATGCTATTCAAGGTCTATTTTTATATCAAATGGGGGAATACAAAAATGCAGAACTCCATCCATATAGACACCAAGGTTTTGCAGGAAGAATTCATTATGATTATAAAAAGACTTATCTAGCTGAATTTAGTTGGTCAGCAACAGCTTCCCAGCAAACATCATCCAATAACCGATGGGGATTCTTTCCAGCCTTATCCATAGGATGGATAATCAGTAATGAAGATTTTATGAAAAATATTAAACCGCTTAATTTCCTAAAAATCCGTTCTTCTTATGGACTTACAGGATGGGATTCTAGTGACTACGGAAGATTTTTATTTAATAATTACTTCACAGGTGGAAGTTCATACTATTTTGGATCAGAAAATACAGCTAGTAGTGGACTTCAAGAAGGAAATATGGTAAATAACAATATGAAATGGGAAACCAATCATACATTTAATCTAGGAATTGACGCTACCTTTTTCAAACACCTAGATATTACTCTTGATGCATTTTATGCACGAAGAACAGATATCATGTCCCAAATCAGTTATATTGTTCCATCATATATCGGATACTCTAAAGGGTATTTCAACTATGGAACAGTAGATAACAAAGGAATTGATGCAACTATCAGCTGGAAAGAAAAAATCAGAAAATTCAGTTATTCAATTTCGTTGAACGGAGGATTTGCTCGTTCTAAAATAATAAAAACAGGAGAATTAGCTTATCGTGATGCATACCGTTCTAGAATAGGCAAGTCACTAGCACAGAATTATGGTTATGAAGCAATTGGTTTTGTAACAGAGGAAGAAGCCTCACAAGGTTATTCTCAGTTTGGATCTATATTGCGAGCAGGAGATGTCAAATATAAAGATCAAAACAATGACAACATTATCGATGAAAATGACGAAGTAGCAATTGGAGGAAAATGGTTACCTGAAATTACATACGGAAGCAACATTAACTTATCATATGCAGGTTTCAACATAGAAACACAATTTGAAGGGATTGCTAACCGAACTGTAAATATCTCCAGTTTAGCAGGTACTATAGGAGTAAAAAATCAATTTCCTGAAATTGTAGAAAAAAGTTGGACTCCCGAAACATCTAACCAAGCTGAATATCCACGATTAACAACACAACCAAATACCAATAATTACAAAGCAAGTAATATTTGGTTAAAAGATGCAGGTTTTTTACGTTTAAGAATGATTGAAGTTGGCTATAACCTTCCAACTAAGACTGTAAAAAATATGGGATTCGGAAAACTGCGCTTCTATGTTAGAGGTATGAATTTATTAACGTTAGACAAACTGGATTTCTTTAATCCCGACATTATGGCTTCTTATCCAATGATGCGCTCATATCATGTTGGTATAAAAATGGAATTTTAATTAATAGAAAATCATATTTTATGAAATTACCTAAACTAATCTCATCTGCACTGTTAGCAGGAATAATCACTTCTTGCAGCTTTATGGATTATGATGATTCACATGATCTGAAAGGAGATTATGTGTTCTCTCGTTACGATTATGCCACAAGACTAGTTACAGAAGTATATACTTGTCTACCAAGTGGATTCAATGCCATAGATGGAGCTATGTATTCCTCTGCAACTGATGAAGCTGAACATTCATATGATCAATCTTCTATTCAAACTTTCAATAACGGAAATTGGAACAAGTACTCTAATCCAGACGATAAATGGAGTTTTTATTATGATAGAATACGAAAAGCTAATTTATACTTAGAAGAAACGACAGAACTTCCTCAACTCATTTACGATGAATATAGATGGTCTAACCCTGGAGGATATTTTTCTTATAAATGGAATTTATACTTTTTTGAAGGCGAAATCTACTTCTTAAGAGCCTTTTGCTATTTTGAATTAATGAAAAGATATGGTGATATCCCACTCATTACTCAAAATATGGATCCTAACGGAGATATATTTGTCCCACGTAGTCCAGTAAAAGACGTAATAAAACAAATTTCATCAGACTGCCGTAAGGCTGCAAGCATTGTCCTTGAAGATTGGAATGTAAAAATTAATTATGACGGTGAAATTGCAACAGAAGGAGAGTTAATAAATCTTGCAGAACGGTCTGGAAGAGCTACTAAAGGAGCTGCATATGCTTTACTTGCTAAAGCATTTCTTTATGCCGCCAGCCCATTACACAACAATGGAGAATATGATTTAGCATTATGTGACAGTGCAGCCAAATATGCAGCAATAGTAATGGATATGCCTCAATATAAATTTGAGCCCAATTACGCAGATTTATTTAAAACTGGTACTACTTTATCAAAAGAATTAATCTTTGAACGGAGAAATGCCAACAGTAACTCTTTTGAAAAAAGTAATTATCCAGTAAGTATTGACGGAGCTGGAGCTGGAGCAACTTGTCCTTCACAAAATTTAGCAGAAGCCTATGAAATGAGTGATGGCAGCCAATTCAACTGGAATATCCCGACACATGCCGCCAATCCTTTTTCAAACCGTGAACCACGTTTCAACGCAACATTCCTATGTAATGGAGAAGCAAGTTTTGGAGGACATATTGTCGAAACATGGGACAACGGAGCTGATGGAAAAAATAAAGAAAGAGGAACACTTACCGGTTATTATCTTCGTAAATATGTAGATCCCAATCTAAACCTTGTCGAAAACAAAACAAGTAGACACACATGGTATCTTATTCGCTTAGCAGATATATATCTCATGTTTGCAGAAGCCGCCAATGAAATTGGTGGTCCCACAACTATATTATATGGACATACAGCAAAAGAAGCTATAAATGCCGTAAGAAATAGAGTTTCATTACCTGGAATTGCAACAACAGATAAAATGGAATTCCGAAATAAACTTAGACATGAACGTAGAGTTGAACTAGCTTTTGAAGATGCACGTTATTGGGATGTTCGTAGATGGAAAGTAGGAGAATCGTGTTTCGGAACCGATATTTATGGATTACAAATAGAAACAGATAATGGTACCTTCATTTACTCACGTCGTAAGGTAGAATCTAGAGTTTATAAAGAATACATGGATTTATATCCTATACCTGAATCTGAAATTTTAAAAACAGGCTGGCAACAAAATGCTGGTTGGTAATAATTTAGCTATATGAATAAAATGATCAAAATTAAAAATATAATAGGTATCATATTTTTTACCTTAGCCAATAGCGTCATCATCTCTTGTGATAAAGAAGATGAATTTGAACAAACCGTAGGCGAAGTAAAATTGACCCGCGTTTGGAACGCTGATAATAATAAAGTAACACTTAGTGGATATGTAGTTAATGCAGGAAGCAATGTGGATATTGTAGTAGAATACGGAACCAGTAAAGATCATCTTGATAAAAAAGGATATACCTATCCTGTCGTCAGAAATGATACATCATTTATCAATGAAATGACAATTGGAAATTTAAACAAATCTACAAAATATTTCATTCGGCTTAATGCCATAAAAAAATATAATGGAAACAATGTCAGCGAAACTCTTACATTCCAAACAACAGAGGAAATGACACCCACAATTTCTTCTGTAGAAAAACAAACAATCACTAATAATGAGTTCACATTAAATGTTATTGTAAATCCTGAAGGCCAAAAAACAATTTTAAAAGCCTACATAGGAACAAATCCCGAATCCTTAAAAGAAACCTCAGCAAAAACTGATTATTTCGAAGGTAGCGATAATGTTAACAAACAACTTACAATTTCAGGTCTTATCCCTGCAACTAATTACTACTATAAAGTTATAGCCTCCAATAAAGAAGGAAACAGGGAGTCCTCAATCGGAATGATACGTACCAATTATGGTCAAATAACAGATGTGAACGGAAAAATTTACCAAACAACCCTTATTGGAAATCAAGAATGGACAACAGAAAATTGGGCGTGTGATAAATATGCTGATGGATCATTCATAGACTCTTGTTTCATCTATGATGATAAAGTATCTAACATTAACCAAGGAAGACTTTATACCTTCGATGTCTTAAAAAATAAAGATATAGCTCCCCAAGGGTGGCATATCCCAACTAAAGAAGACTGGCAAATATTATTAAATAACCTAGGCGGTGAATATGAAGCAGGTAATTATCTAAAGCGAAGAGACTTTTTAGGACCAGATGTAACAGTCGATTACCCTGATCCATATAATTTTTCCTCTTATCCTACAGGGATGCGTAATGCTAATGGAACTTATTTCCATGCAAAGCCTGCTTCAACAGACTCTTTTGCATATTATTGGAGCAGTTCTATTGAGAATGAAAATGAAGCATATAGAGTATATATATCATATCTATACAAAGGATGCTATCAAGGAAAATCAACAACAAGAAATGCCTATTCGGTACGACTTGTTAGGAATCATCAATAAATTATAATATTAACAAAACACAGACCATCTCAAGTCTATTTTGAGATGGTCTGTGTTTTATAGAAATCCCCAATAATATTATATCTATTCATAATCATTTGGCATTATAACAAAAGCTAAGTCATACATTTCTCCAATTCTAAATTATTAAGAACCTAATAACTATAAAATATTCAAAATAGGATCTTATAATATAGAATAAGGACTAGATATTAAGCAAATCAAAAAAATATACTACTATTCATTAAACGCTTCTAATAATTTCTACATCAGATTATTACAACTTACAAATACTTTATAATACGTGGAGTATAAAAACTCAATTGCACATTCTACTTATTTTTATTATTTTCGCCCTTCGAAATGATTGACCAAGCTACCATAGACCGAATACTGGATGCTGCACAAATAGTAGATGTAGTATCCGAGTTTGTCACACTCCGCCGAAGGGGAGTGAACTACATCGGACTATGCCCGTTCCACAATGAAAAGACCCCTTCTTTCAGCGTGTCTCCCAGCAAAGGGTTATGCAAATGTTTCAGTTGCGGTAAGGGAGGAAATGTGGTGCACTTCATCATGGAGCACGAACAGCTTTCTTACTACGAGGCACTGAAGTGGCTGGCCAACAAATATCACATTGAAGTAAAGGAACGGGAACTCACCGACGAAGAAAAACAAGCACATAGCCTGCGTGAAAGCTTGTTTGTAGTCAACCAGTTTGCTTCTGAATATTTTCAAGACATACTTTATAATCACATCGACGGACAGCGTATCGGTATGACCTACTTACGCAGCCGAGGATTCCGTGATGACATTATCAAAAAGTTCCAGTTAGGATACAGCACAGACAGTCACGATGCACTGGCACGTACAGCCAAACAGAAAGGTTATCAGGAAGAGTTCCTGGTAAAGACCGGCTTGTGCTATAGAAAGGACGACGGTTCGCTTCGCGACCGTTTCTGGGGGCGTGTCATTTTCCCCGTACATACCTTATCGGGAAAAGTGGTAGCTTTTGGCGGACGTGTATTGAGCGCTGCCACCAAGAACGTACAGATGAAGTATGTCAACTCTCCGGAGTCTGAGATATATCACAAAAGCCGGGAACTCTATGGCATTTATTTTGCCAAGCAGGCCATTGTACGCCAGGATCGCTGCTTCTTAGTAGAAGGTTATACCGATGTCATTTCCATGCACCAGAGTGGAATTGAAAACGTGGTGGCTTCTTCGGGTACGGCATTGACCTCCGACCAGATACGACTGATTCATCGTTTTACCAATAACATTACGGTATTGTATGACGGTGACGGAGCTGGAATCAAGGCCAGCATACGCGGTATTGACATGCTGCTGGAAGAAGGTATGAACATCAAGGTATGTCTGCTCCCCGATGGAGACGACCCCGACAGCTTTGCCCGCAAACATAATGCCACCGACTATCAGGCCTACATCAATGAGCACGAAGTGGACTTCATCCGTTTCAAGACGAACTTGCTGATGGAAGAAGCAGGGAAAGACCCGATCAAACGTGCCAGTCTGATTTCCAGTATCGTAAAAAGTATCTCTGTGATACCTGACTCTATTGTGCGCTCCGTATATACACGCGAGTGCAGCCAGCTTCTGCAAATGGAAGAGAAAATCCTGATAGAAGCGGTAAACAAATTGATAGAGCAGGCACAGGAAAATAAATACAAGGAAATCCAGCGTAAACAACGACAAGCTACCCAGGATGTCCAACCAGCTCCTCCGACTACTTACCCGGAGACACAGCCGACAGAGATTCCTATACCGGATGAGACTCAACTTCCTCCAGCTCCTCTGGAAACAGATGCAGAGTATATACCTCCAACTGCTGAACGGCCTGCCGGACAACCCGCAAGCACTCCTGCTCCTACGGACAATTACCTTTCGTATATCCCATTGGAAGGGAATGAACAGAAACTGTTCTACAAGAAGGAACAGCTCCTACTGCAAATGATTGTTCGTTATGGGGAGAAAGTGATGTGTTACTTAGAGGATGAAAACGGAGAAGAGCAACCGCTCACTGTCATAGAATGTATTTCTTCCAGCTTGAAGGAGGATGAACTGCAGTTTCACTATCCCTTAGACCGCCGTATCCTAAAAGAAGCAGAGAATCATCTGCATGACGAAGGCTTTGTGTCTGAACGCTATTTTCTGACTCATCCTGATCCGGAAATCAGCAAACAGGCCGCAGAACTGGCCAGCGACCGCTATCAGCTAAGCAAGTACCACTCCAAAGGACAGGCGATCATCACCGATGAAGAAAGACTTTATGAGTTAGTTCCCAGGTTGTTAATTGATTTCAAGCTATCAATTGTTGAAGAAGAAATGAAGCATACCCTGCAGGCTTTAACCAATCCGGACATCTATAACAATCCGGAGAAATGTCAGGAAATCATGCAACATTACAAAGAGTTGCAAGAAATTCAGATTCCAATGGCACAAAAAGCAGGCGACCGCGTCATTTTACGTTAGCTATTTCCCCTCTCCACTTACGATAAAAGGGGAAATAGTCTTTTTCATATTAATATTTTGCACGAATCAGGTTCATGAACTCTTCACGCGTCTTAGCCTGATTGAATGCACCTGTAAAATCAGAGGTAGTCGTTACAGAATTCTGCTTTTCCACTCCTCTCATCTGCATACACATGTGTTTGGCTTCTACTACCACCATTACGCCTAATGGATTCAGTGTTTCTTGAATACACTCTTTTATTTGAAGTGTCATGCGTTCCTGCACCTGCAAACGGTGAGAAAAAATATCTACCACACGAGCAATCTTACTCAGACCCGTAATATATCCGTTAGGAATGTATGCCACATGGGCCTTCCCGTAGAACGGCAGCATGTGATGCTCGCACATGGAAAAGAAATCAATGTCCTTCACAATCACCATCTGGCTGTAAGGTTCTTTGAATTTTGCGGCATTCAGCACTTCTCTCGGATCCATTTCATATCCGCGAGTCAGCGTCAGCATGGCTTTTGCTACACGCTCAGGGGTTTTCAACAGTCCTTCTCTTTCAGGGTCTTCACCCAGCAAAGAAAGGATTTCCTTATAATGCCCAACCAGTTTCTCAACCTTCTCTTGCGGCCAGTTTATCGAATTTGTATCTGTCATCATTATTCTATAGGTATATTAATCTGTTCACGCACAATAGACACTTCCTTAAAAACTCCTGTAGCTTTCAATTTACGCATGGTTACATGTGCTTCTTCAATACTTTTAAAGTCTCCTACCCGACACAGCCAGCGAGGAGGCTGAAAATAAGTATAAACCGGAAGTTCCGGAAATTCTTCTTTCACTTTCGTTGCTACCCTATTCGCTTCACTACGCGCCTGACGGGAATTATTCCCAGCGTATACCTGTACGCGAAATCCACGAGCTTTTAATGTCTTTACCGGCTCCGAACTGGTAGAACGCACATAACGCTTCCCTATCAAGGAGGTAATCTGTGCATCCTGGTGGATAGTCACTACACCTTCTCCTGCCCGACGGGTCTGCAGGCTTTCGATAATGTTCTGCTGGGCATAAGCCCCACCGGCACACAAAACAGAAACTACAAATAAAAGATATTTCAGCATAAGCGGATTTTTAGATAGACATAGAAAACAAAAGTCAATTGAGCACAGAGACCATACGACGGCACTACGTCCTCACATCATCTCTGTGCTCATAAGTCGCTCCTGACTAATTCAAAAAAGAATTATTTAAAAGCGTCGATGATACCCTTGAAGTCTGCAACTTTCAAAGCAGCACCACCAATCAGACCACCGTCTACATCAGGATTAGCGAACAATTCTTTTGCGTTAGAAGGCTTGCAGCTTCCACCGTACAGGATAGAAGTATTTTCAGCTACTTCCTTACCGTATTTAGCAGCAACCAAAGAACGGATGTGAGCGTGGATTTCCTGAGCCTGTTCCGGAGTAGCAGTCTTACCTGTACCGATAGCCCAAACCGGTTCGTAAGCCAAGATTACTTTACCGAAATCTTCAGCAGACAAAGAGAATACAGAAGCCAACTGAGCTTCTACTACTTCATTCTGTTTGTTAGCTTCACGTTCTTCCAATACTTCACCGATACAGAAGATAGGTTTCAAGTTGTTAGCCAAAGCCAATTTAACTTTTTCTTCCAGGATTTCAACTGTTTCGTGATAGTAAGCACGACGTTCAGAGTGACCCAAGATTACATACTGAGCACCTGTAGATGCAACCATTTCTGCAGAAACTTCACCAGTATAAGCACCAGATACCTTGTCAGCGCAGTTTTCAGCACCTACACCAATGATAGAGCTGTCTACCAAAGGAGTTACAGAAGCCAAGTGAATGAAAGGAGTACAGATGATTACATCGCAGTTTGGTTTGTCTGCTGTCAATGCTTCGTTCAATTCTTTTGCCAATGCAATACCTTCCTGCAGGTTCTTGTTCATCTTCCAGTTACCTGCTACAATGTTTTTTCTCATTTTGTTTTAATTTTAAAGGGTTAGTTATAATGTTTCTTTTTTATTCTCTTTCTCTTTTTTCTTTTTGCGGCTTTTTATGCGCAACCATATCAGGTCGACCACGGTCAGCAACAGCAAAGGTCCCAAAAACCAGCCGGTCACTTCTACCACTTTGTGTACACTAGTTTTCGGGTTCCATGTACTGAATGGAAGTTTCTCCAGCGGTGCATTCAACTGGTATTCATCAGGCAGATTGGAAACACTCCATTTACGCAGCACGACTCCTTTCTTCAGCAATATCAATCCCGGATTGGAACGAATCATCGTTTTCAGTGTTATCTCATCCATCAACGCAAACGGATATTCCGCTCCTGTATTTTCCTGCCAGTCTGTAATATCCTGTTCCGAGGAGGCTGTCAGACAAAGAAAACGGTAACCGTGTTCCACACTGTAGTCATACACTTCATTGATCAAATCCATACCACTATCGTCTGCCTGCTTCAACCATGGTGCCACAAGCAAAAAGGTGTACTGCTCACTATGGAGTATGTCATCAGTCAAATCCTCTCCCGTTTCCAGTGAAGTAATCGAGAAGTCGTGAATAGGAGGTTCATAGCCCTTCTCCTTCACCCGAGTCTTTGAATCGACAAAAGTCCACGTGGTATCTGTCGGGAAATTATCAATCGTAAATTCTTGCTCTTTTCCATCTTTCGAATAAATAAAAAGCGTTTCATACACGGTAGGCTTCTCACCTTCAGGAATCGTCATACCTTTCACGATATCTGCCCCCACGTGATATGGACGAAAATCAAATACAGGTAGATAACGCAGGCAGAACAGCATGAAGAAGATAATAAACAAAATGCTGTAAAGCGAAATCAGCCAATCCACCTTTGTCGTCACCAGATTGAATATATACTGCCTCCATTTAAACACGGAAATAGCCGCAATAAGCAACACTACGTTTTTGAAGAAAGTTTCCCAGTTGGTTAGTACTACCGCATCGCCAAAACAACCACAGTCAGAAATAGGATTGGCGATTGCCAGCCATAGTGTCAGCGGGGTCATGAAAGACATGACCAGCAACACCAATAAAGGCGCTACCCTCCGACGAATCCCAAAGAACAGATAAATGCCAAGAATAAACTCAAGCAAGGCACAGAGCATAGCTGCCAGATAAGGCACATATCCCGCACTCAGGCTCTGCAGTCCCCATGCTTCCAAATAATCCTGTACCTTATAGACCGTGCCCAAAGGGTCATTGGCCTTAACAAATCCGGAGAACAGAAAAACGACAGCCAACAAAAAACGGCAAACGTTACTCCAGACCACAACTGCTTTATGTAGAAACTTATTCTCCAAACTCCAGCTTAATCAATCCGAAAACGGCATAATTAATCATATCCATATAATTGGCATCCACGCCTTCTGATACCAACGTATCTCCCTTCAAAGATTCTATCTGCTTGGTTCGATAGATCTTCATCAAAATCAAATCTGTATAAGAAGTGATACGCATGCTACGCCAGGCCTCATCATAATCATGATTCTTAGCCAACATCAACTTCAGGGCCTTATCTGCATACGCATCATATAATTCCAGCGCACGTTCCTCTGTGATATCTTCCTTCTCGGCATAGCCCAGTTCCAGCTGAATAAGCCCGATAATACCATAATTGACAATTGCAATAAACTCCGGACGAATGCCTTCATCTATCAAGGACACACCTTTCACTTCAATACTCCGGATACGGTTTGCCTTAATAAAAATCTGGTCTGTCACAGAAGATGGTCGCATAATGCGCCAGGCAGCTCCGTAATCATGCAACTTTTTAGCAAACAAATCACGGCATACCGCAATTACATGTTCAAATTGTTTCTTGGTTTCTTCCATCTTTTATGCTCGAATATGTGGCAAAGTTACTGTTTTTTCAGAGAGCACACAAAAAATAAGGGAGATAAAAATGCCATTTCATACAGTCCCGACAGAACTATATGAAATGGCATCCTTTTTTATTTCAGCAAATTTGTTTTTCTTATCAAGAACATCTTAAAACTTGTCCGATACGCAACGTTGTAGTACGTTTTATACCATTAATCTGGCACAAGCGGTCAATGGATACGTGATACAAGCGAGAGATACGTCCCAATGTATCGCCCTTACGGATTTTATGATAACGGATAGCCGATTTTTCTGCTTCAGCTGCTCCGGATTTTCCTGATTTAACAGCTGCCAATGCACGGGTACGCTGATATGCATAACGGTTGGCACCACGTACAAACAAATAGCTGTCTGACACAATATCTTGATTCGGAAAATCAAACATAAATTCCGGATTTATCACTTCGCCCAAGAAACGAGTTTCAAAATGAAGGTGAGAACCAGTAGAACGCCCGGTATTTCCTCCCAAGCCAATCGGATCACCCGCCTTTACATACTCATCTTCTGCCACAATCTGTTTAGACAAGTGTCCGTAAATGGTTTCCAATCCATTGTCATGACGGATTACTACATATTTTCCGTACCCTCTACGTTCATATTTCACCATGCGCACACGCCCGTCGAAAGCAGCACGGATAGTATCACCAATATAAACCTTTATATCCAATCCGTTATGCATACGCCGCCAGCGCGGACCGCATTTAGAAGTGATGACTGTATGAGTGGTCGGCATGCAAAAGCCTGTCAAATCGATTCGGAAACTATCTGGAACCTGTACATTACCGCCGTAAGCATGAACGCGATCATTGTTCCAGTTTGGATAAAGACTGTAAGCGGGATATACTGCCTGTTCTGCTTTGATCTGGCGAATCAGGGCTAATGAATCCACAGCTTTTAATTTTCTGTCAATCGGCGCCTGACGAGCCAGAAGATCCTGTCCTGAAACATTGATGCTGACCATGGCCAGAGCCGCCATTGCTACTGTTCTAATACACTTTAAAATCATTATACCTTATATTTTTCAGCTAGTATCCGTCGGATGGACTTCGTTATTTTCTATTTTTCCAGCCCGACCCTTATTCAGAATACCATTACTGGTTTAAAACAAATCATTTTTAGAATGCATTCCTGCCTTCATAATTACGCAGATATGCTTGTCGTTTTACAAACAGCGTTCCAAAGATAAAAAAAATTCGGTATATCCGTCCGAGCGGTTAACGATTTTTTATGTATTTTTATACGCAAAGATCAGAATAGATGTTGTACAACATAACCTTCAGCAATACAAAGAATTAAATAGAATTACTTTAACGAGGTATTCAAATTTTCCTGAGATACAAATTTTCCCTCTTTCCACTCCAGACAAACAGGGTGGGATTTCAGATACGGTTTTAAATTTTTTGCGGTTTCCTTATCCAAATAGTCTGGGGTAGTATAAGTAAAACTCAATATAGGTTTATCAACCGACAGCTCAGCCTTCCATAAATACATATCTGCATAAGCACGCAGATTTTTCAAAGAATCAGCCTGTTCTGCCGAAGCCGGTTTCAAATAAAACTCATCCTCCTGCGGAAGCTGTAAAAAATCAGAAATCGGCAATTCATGCCACTTCATATCATAAAAAGCAATATGGCTGTCAGCCGCTGGAGCCGAATAAGTAGAAACTGCACAAATCACTTTCACGGAGTCATTTAACGGAAGCAATTTCAGTTCCAAAGTACTCGCAGAAGTCGTTTTCAGGAATAAATAATCTGAGGTCAATTTAGTCATTTCCGACATATTTCCAAAACGGTTCTTCACCTCAGCCTTCATCCCGCTTTCCAGAAAGTCCCCAAAATCAGCCCGATTAACCTCTGTCAAAAGCGGAGACAATGAATCTGGCAATGCTACAAAAAGCGTTTTCAAATCTTGCGCACGCCCAGCAGCACCATATACACATAACACGAATATCAATATCAAAATACGTTTCATAACCAGCTATTCAAAAAAGTGCCCAAATATACAACTATTTCTTTTAGAAAGAATCTTTTCCTTCTCAATTCTTCCCATCCCGCCTTTTCAGGAATTCACTGGGGCTTTCTCCAAAATAGTCTTTATAACACCGGGTGAAGTAAGACGGAGAACTGAATCCCACTTCGTAGGTGATTTCGGCCACCGTCTTTTCAGAAGATGCCAGCAAAGAGGCAGCCTTTTTCAGCCGGGCTATGCGCAACAATTCATTCGGAGCATATCCGGTCAAGGATTTTGTTTTACGATATAACTGCACGCGCCCCAATCCCAATTCAGCACCCAAGTCTTCTACACTCAAATCTGAATTACCCATCTTTTCTTCTATCAAGGATTTCAGTTTTTCCACAAATCCCTTGTCCACTTCGCCTAGCTGCTGTTTTCCGCCTACAGCTGTGGCATCTTCTGTGAACGACTTCAACCGCTTCCGATTGTCTATCAGGTTGCGAATTCGCGCCAGCAGGAGTTTGGCATTGAAAGGCTTCGTCAGATACGAGTCTGCCCCCGAATCATATCCCTGAATCCGCTGTTCATCCATAGCGTATGCGGTCAGCATCAGTACCGGAATATGAGACGTCTGCAACTCGCTTTTCAAGCGTTTACAGCATTCTATACCATCCATTACAGGCATCATGACATCGCACACCACTACGTCTGGCACATACTTCATGGCCTGTCTTATACCTTCCTGTCCGTTTACCGCTTCAATCACGGTATATTTATCTTGCAGCAACATTTTCACGTAGTCACGTACATCCTGATTGTCGTCAATGACCAGCACCACTTCCTTGTCTGCCGTTCCGTCCACTCCCACGTTTTCAACCCACTGATGCAAAGTTTCTTGTCCGGCATCCAGCACAGCCCCTTCCTGCAGGTTTTTCAAGGATTCATTTTTCTCTATCACCTCCTTCACCTCTCCTTCCTGCTTCATAGGAAGTACAACCCGGAAACATGTGCCTTTTCCTTTCTCGCTCTCTACCCGCACTGTCCCCTTATGCAACTGCACAAAAGCCTCTACCAGGGCCAGTCCCAGTCCGGAACCTGTATGCTTTGCATCTATCTGATAAAAACGTTCAAACACGTGATGTATATGTTCTTCGGACATGCCAATACCTGTATCGCTGACTTCCATACACAAGCATGGTTGGCCATCTTTCTCTATCCGCGAAAGCACCACCTTTATCTCCCCTTTTTCCGGAGTAAATTTAAAGGCATTGGACAATAAGTTGTAGGTAATGCGCTCTATCTTTTCCGCATCGGCCACCATCACATACTGCGCCACATCTCCTTCCGCCTTCACTTCAAACTGAATATGTTTCCGGAACGCCAAAGTATGGAATGCCTCTGTCCAATCCTTTATACATTCCAGCGCATTAAATTCAGAAAGCCGCAAAGCCAGTTTGCCGTGTTCATATTTCTGGAAATCCAGAATCTGGGTAATCAATCTCAACAATACAGCGACGTTTTTCCGCACGATTTCCAGCATATTCCGCTCCCTCTCTCCTACATGCTTTTCCTCCAGCAACTGATTAATCGGATCTGCAATCAAAGTCAACGGTGTACGGAAATCATGCGACACACTGGTAAAGAAGGCCAGCTTGGCATGTGTAGCCTCTTCCAACTGACGCGACAATGCAATCAGCTGGTCACGTTGTTCCTGCAACTGATCGCGCTGCTGCTCCAATTGCTGCTTCTGACTGGAAAGTTCCGCATTCATCCGGTTCTTCATCCAAAAGGCACGCACCAGAAAGAAAAGCAGGAAACCTACCAGAATCAGTATCACCACGCAGGCATACAGAAACATCTTCTGTGCGGAATAGCGCAGGAAATAATCATCCAGCTGATGATTCAAGAGTTCAATCTTCCGGTCCAGCGTTAGAATGTGTTTCATCTGCATCTGCATCACACGCGCATTGGCACGGTTCACCAAGGCTGTAGAAAGGATATTCTCCCGCTGATAGGGTTCGCCACGCAAGATAGCCATGGCTACCTGAATCACCTTATCACCTCCTGTAGGATAAATGAAGGTAGCATCCAGTTTGCCTTCCGCCACACTTTCCACTCCGCCGGCTACCGCATCAACTCCCACAAATGCAATCTGTCCGGCACGATTCTTCTGGCGTGCCTTCTCATACGCCCCGATAGCCATCCGGTCGTTCTGGGCAAAGACCAGGTTTACTTGTGGGTGAGCATCCAGTAACGTATCCATCACCTCCCCAGCCTTCTGCCGGAACCATCCGGCTTCTGCAGATGCTACCACCTGCACCCCCGGAGCAGCCTTCAGGGCTTCCATCATTCCCCGATGACGCTCCACGGCTGGAGTAGAACCTCTCAGTCCGGTAATCTCTATTACCCGTCCCTTTCCTCCTAAACGGTCTGCTATATATTCACCTGCCTTACGGCCAATTTCATAATTGTCAGCACCTACATAGGCGGTATATTTTTTAGAATTAATTTTCCGGTCGACCAGGATGACAGGAATTCCTGCATCGTATGCCTTCTCAATCACCGGCGTAATAGCTTCGGCTTCATTAGGAGCTACAATCAGCAAATCGACTTTTCTTTCAATCAAAGATTCTATATCCTTAATCTGATGGGTATTATCATCATGAGCCTGATAAACCTCCACATTTACCCCCGGATAAAACAGAGCTTCCCGAAGAATCTCTTTGTTCATCTGGGCACGCCAATCATCTTCACTACATTGTGATACGGCTATCGTATAGTCCGCCTCCTTTCGGGAGCAAGCTACAGACAACAGCAGCAAGCAAATCACACCTATCCAACCACAGACTAAATGTTTCATAATTTTATATCTATTTCTGCAAATGTATGAAAATCGCAGCGATTTATACAGTCTGACAGATACAAAAATCACGAAACCGACCCACAATTTTTCGTTCAACGGCTCTACTCTTTTTATGTTTTCCGAAGCGGAACCATACGTTTTCCGTGTGAGAAACCTACGTTTTCGCTTCGGGAAACGTATGGTTTTCACACGGAAAACATAAAACAGACAAAGCCGAAGCGACATTATCTTCAGCAGGTTTTCCAATCTTATCAGACAAAAAAATCTCCGGAAGTACAGAAACATACCTCCGGAGATTTTTCACAAGATAAACTATATAGCTTAACGTGAGTTCGAAATAAAATCAAAAAATAGCAAGTTGT
>ULSO01020323.1_pt1 | contig 32157 bp, 37 predicted proteins | sample 1956701 | NCBI WGS metagenome assembly ULSO01 (sample SAMEA4835708, study PRJEB28245) | human gut metagenome | biome: gut microbiome; material: fecal sample | place: Denmark | collected 2008 | reverse complement strand
CATTTTTTTGCAATAGCCATATTTTTTATTTCTCTTGCATTCGTTTTGTTTTTCACTCGCAAAATAAATCAGAAGCAAAGAAAAGTCGCATTATTGATCATTGCCATCATAGTCACCGTTCTTGAAATTGTAAAAATTATAATAAGGATCTATAAACATGAAAGCGGAGACGCTTGGATACCTTTATATTATTGCAGTATGTTTCTTTTCGCTATTTGGTTGGTATTTGCAAAAAACAAATACATTTCCACATTGGGAAAAGTCATGGTCGTGTTCGGAGGATTTTTCCCTTCAATTTGTTACATTCTTTATCCATCAACATCTTTAATGATTTTGCCTATTTGGCACCCAGGTTCAATACACAGCCTCATATATCATTGGTTGATGTTATATTCAGCTTGTTTGATTTTAAAAGATTACAAACCTAAAGCTATTCACTTCGTGTACTACTTTTCATTTGTAACAATTTTCACTGCCATTGCCGCAATTGTAAATCACTTTTTGGGAACAAACATGATGTTCTTGTCAAACCCATTTGGATTGGAAATCTTGCAGTCTATTTTCAATTATTCAAAACATTTATATGCATTCTTAGCTTATTTTGCACAAGCAGTAATATTATTTTGGTTACAATTCGGAATTTTTAAATTAATTGAATTAATATATAAAAAATTAAAAAGCAGAACTAAAACAAAAAAAGACGAGGTAAAAGAAAATGAATGTATTTAAGTATTTTTTCACGAACAAAGCATACTTGCCCGCAGATATTCCAGGAAAATTATTTTCTCCATTGCATATCTGTGTTATGATTGTCTTAATTATCGCCGTTCCACTTTTGGCATGGTTTTTAAGAAAAATGGACAAAAAGAAAATGAAAGTTCTTTTCATTGTTCTTTGGGCATTGATGACTTCACTTGAAATTGTGAAAATCACCTGGGAATCGATGACCAATCCTAATGGTTTTGAAGTCACAGGCATTCTTCCTCTTTATATATGTAGCATTTTCATGTATGTCATGCCATTTGCAATATGGGGGAGGGAATTTGGGTTCTCTCGAAAAATGTCCTGCAGTTATCTTTGCACCCTCAACTTGATTGGTGGACTTGTTAACTTTATTTACCCTTCAAATGTTTTGTCCAACTATTCTGTCATCTCATTCAGCGGATTGCATACGCTGTTCTATCATGGTACTATGGTTTTTGTTGCTTTGCTTATGTTGTTCTCTGGTTATTATAGTTACAAAAACATCAAAGATGCCATTTTGGCTTTCATTCCACTTTTCGTAGTTTCAATCCCTGCAAATGTCATAAACTTTGTTTATAATTGCTCATATATGTTCTTCAGAGGTGGTTTCCCATTCTCCTTGATTTCAGATCATATGCCAGAATGGCTTTGGATTATTGTTTTGTATATTGCATATGCACTCATTCCTTTCTTGTTCTATTTACCATCGTATATTGCTCAAAAAAGAAAAGCAAAAAAACAAGATGTCACAGAAAAAATTATTGAAATAATAAAATCAACCTAACAAAAAAACAGGCTTTGCCCTGTTTTATTTTATGTACTTCTTGCAATCAAGAATTTTGTTTTCTGTGAAATATTCATAAATTTGATTGAAATCTCCATTGAACTGCAAAGTGTTGATTGAAAGTTGTTTTGCTGGTTCAATATCATTTTTAAAACTATCACCAACCATCAACATCTCTTCTGGTGAGCACTTTTCTTTTTTCATTATCTTTTTCAAAAGAACCACCTTAGATTTGTCTTTTGCACACAAATCCACAGAATACATTTTTTTGAAGCATTTTTCATCAATACCATACAATTTTGAATAATGCTTCAAATAATTTTGAGCAGACAATGAAATCACATACAAATGATAAGATTTGCTGAGCTCTTTCAAGAAATCTGCACTGATGACTTCAACTTCTTTCGTCGCGTGTTCATAAATATTATGCTTTAAGAATTTTTTGAATCTTCTATGCCCAAAACCTTCTTTTTCTGCCATAATGCAAACATCTTTTTGAGTTCTTAATGAATTCATTAAATCATATTTTTTCATTATTTCTTTATATGTTGACTCATTATTCACAATATATTGGGCAAATTTTTCCAAAAAGTCGGCCCATTTTTTGCCCCAAACATCTCCAACATAAAGAGTGTCATCAAAATCAAAAATTATCGTCTTAATCATAACTCCACCAACAAATTTTTCCTATTCTTCTCCACGGAGTTCTTCAACAGCAAGTTGCCTGTTTTTGCTGTTGTAAACATATGTTCCACTAACCAAAATGTCCACTCCACATTCAATCAGTTTTTTTGCAGTTTCAGGATTGACTCCACCGTCAAACTCAATCTTGAAATTCAAATTGTTTGATTGTCTAAATTCATAAATTTCTCTGACCTTGTCATAAGTTTCATCCAAGATTTTTTGACCACTTGCCCCTGGCTCAACACCCATAACCAAAACAACATCACAATTAAAAACAAAAGAACGAACATCTTTAAAAGGTGTTTCTGGCTTCAACGAAATTCCCGCCAAAGTGTGATTTTCTTGAATATATTTCAAAACATTGACCAAATCTTCTTTGTTTTCAAATGCTTCATAATGCACCGTGACAATGTTTGCACCTGCTTCAATATATTTTGGAACATCATTCAAAGGTTCATTGACCATCAGATGAACATCAAGCATGATTGCGCTGTTTCTATTGATGTTTTTCACAAGATTAAAATCATAGGTGTTTTTAGGCACAAAATTCTCATTCATAACATCACAATGCAAAAATTCCGCAATGCCCTGCATTTGTTTTGCATATTCAATTATGTTTTGATAGTCACTGATAGGGTCAGTTGACACAGATATATCAACTCGTTTTTTCATATATCCTCCGCTTTTTTATTCTAACAAAAAGTTGTCACAATTTCAAAATCATTATCAGTATCTTTTAATATTTTTTACAGTCTGATAAAGTTTTAAATAGTTTTCATATCTCTCTTTTGAGATTTCTCCATTTTTGACCGCTTTGACAACTCCACAATCTTTGTCTGTCAGATGTGCACAGCTTTTGTATTTACACCTTTCAGCAAAAGTCAAAAATTCTGGATAATAACTCTTAATTTCGTCTTCTCTGATGTCTAAGAGTTTTTCATCAAGTTTGGAAAATCCAGCGGTGTCTGCAAGATAATTTCCCTTCCCAAACTCAAAAAGTTGCACAGTTCTTGTTGTCTGCTTTCCTCTTTCAATTTTTTTGCTGAACGTATCAACTTTTGCGACTTCTTCTTTTTTCAGTGCATTGATTATGGAAGATTTTCCAACAGCACTCTGCCCTGCAAGCACACAAATGCCTTTGATTTGATTTTTCAATTTCATGACACTGTCATCAAAACTGGAAAAAATCATTGTTTTTGCAATTTTTTTATAGATATTTTCAACATTTTTGCAATATTCTTCGTCCAAATCTTTTTTGTTTATGCAAATAATTGGTTCAATTGCATTCAATTTGCAAAACAAAATCATTTTGTCAACTGTGTATAAATCAGCCTTTGGAACAGGCGCAACGACAATAAACATTCTGTCAATGTTTGCGACTGGTGGTCGAATCAAAACATTTTTTCTCTTGTCAATTTTGAAGATAGCGTCATCTTCATCAAGAAAAACATAATCCCCCACAAAAATTCCATCTTTTTTCAAAACCTTTCTTGCAACAGTCGTGATAACTTGGTCTCCGAGCAAAACTGTGAAAAGGTCTGCCTGTTTTTTCAATACCAATCCTTTCATTTTGGTTCTCCCTTTCTCTTCAAGTTAAGGCATATATAAATTGTCAGGAAAATTCCACCTAAAACCAAAAAGAAAATTCCGCCACCAATAAATCCATTTGTCGCCTGCTGTTTCATTTTTTGAGAAAATGTGTTATAACTTTCCAAAGTTATGATTTCTGATTCATTTAATGTTAATGAAACAATTTCCACTTTTGCACTTGAATCTTCAAGCAAAGACTCCTCGTTTGATCTTATTCTGAAAGTTATTTCTTGTCCAATTGAAAGATTGTTAATTTCGTTCATATCAAGAATAATATCTTGATAATAAATACACAAACCAGCATTATATTCTTCAACATTTATTGTATAAAAGTTAATTGGATTAATGTTTTTAATTGTAGCATTAATCTCAATTGTGTCACTTTCTTTCAAACTTCTGTAAACATCTGCAAAAACCGTTGAACCCCAAAAAAACAAAAACGAAAAAACTAAAATCACAATTGATGTGATCAGAAAACCTTTTCCTCTTTTCTTCACAGATTTTTCTTCCATATTTCTCCTTTTTTATTTTTTCTCAACCCTGTTTCTAAGTTGTCCACAAGCCCCCTCAATATCTTCGCCCATTGTTCGTCTTACTGTGGCATTAATTCCAAGTTTTTCCAATTTTCCAGCAATCACATAAGCTTTCTTTCTCGTCACCCCAAGCAAAGATTTCTCTTTGACTGAGTTAAGCGGAATCAAATTCACATGACAGGTTTTTCCCTTCAAAATTTGTGCAAGCTCTCTTATCTCTTTTTCTCCGTCATTGACGCCTTCAATGAGAGAATATTCAAACTCAAGTCTTCTTCCAGTCTTGTCAAAATAATAATCACACGCTTTCAAAATTTCTTCAATGCTGTACGCATTTGCAATCGGCATGATTGTTTTTCTAAGTTCATCATTTGGTGCGTGCAAAGAAATTGTCAATGTCACAGAAAAACCGTCATCAGCAAGTTTGTATATGTTTGGGTCAATTCCACAGGTTGACAATGAGATGTTTCTTTGACTGATGTTCAATCCATTTTCATCGGAAACTAGTTTCAAAAATTTTGTAACATTCTCATAGTTGTCCAAAGGTTCTCCGCATCCCATAAGCACAACATTTGTCACTTTTCTTTCTTTAAGCGTTCCACCAAGCAAACGATTGAAAAACAAAATTTGAAGCAAAATTTCACCTGCACTCAAATTTCTTTGCAAACCATTCAGTGTTGAGGCACAGAACTTGCACCCCATTCTGCAACCAACTTGCGTCGAAACACAGACTGTGTAGCCATATTTATATTTCAGCAAAACACTCTCAACAATGCTTCCGTCAAAAAGTTTCAATGCAACTTTTTGAGTTCCGTCATCACTGAAAAGATGTGCAACGACTTCATACTTTGAAAAATCCTTTTCAATCTCGTCCTTAAATGACTTTGGCAAATTTGAAATTTCCTCCAAGTTTTTGCCAAGAATGCAACCTTCATAGAGTTGTTTCGCTCTGTATGACGGTTGTCCATGTTCTTTCACATATTCCGTAAGTTCTTGCAAATTCATGTCCAAAATCATAGACTCACCGCCATTGTCTTGAATCTGTAACCATTCAAAAAACTACTTGCGTCCATAACCTTTCCGCCAGAGGCCTGACATTTCAAAATTTCAAAAACACCGTCCACTGCTTGAATCTGAAAACGTTTTTTTGTTGAAATGATTTGCCCAACAGGTGCATCAGTGCTCATATTTGCAACCTTTGCTTTGTAAACCTTGATTCTGTCCTCCCCCAAGTGAAAGAATGCCACGGGGTTTTCGCAAAATGCTCTAACCTTGTTGACCAAACTTTGAACTGGTATAGAAAAATCAAGAAGAGCATCTTCTTTTTGAATCAGTTTAACAAAAGTTGCCTTACTGTCGTCCTGTGGCGTTCTGATTGCATTTCCATTTTCAATTTTGTGCAAAGTTTCAATCAAAAGATCAAGTCCAACCTTTGCAAGTTTGTCAAGAAGAGAAACATAGTCATCTTCTGGCAAAATTTCCACTTCTTTTTGAACAAAAATATCTCCATCGTCCATGCCAACTTCAGTCTTCATGATTGTCACGCCAGTCATTGGGTCACCATTCAAAAGTGCACTTTGAATTGGCGTTGCTCCACGATATTTTGGAAGCATGGAAGGGTGAACATTTATGCAAGGTTTCAAGTCAAGAAAACTCTTTGGAAGAATTTTTCCATAGGAAGCAGTCACAGCCAAATCATAATCCATTGCCTTAAAATCTTCAATGTGTTCCCTAATTTTCTCAAATTGATAAACTGGAACACCTTTTTCTCTTGCAAGTTCCACAATGTGTGGCGTTTTCATCTTGTTGCCTCGACCTGCTGGTTTATCATTTTGACAAACCACTCCAACAACATCAAAATTGTTGTCAAAAAGTCCCTGCAAAATGATTTCAGCAAATCTTGGAGTTCCAAAAAACAATATCTTCATCAAACCACCCCATGCTCTTTTTTATATTCTCTTCCTTCTTCCGTCAAATCAACAAAAAGAATGCCATTCAAATGGTCGATCTCGTGGCAAACACAACGAGCAATATAATCTTCTGCTTCAAATTCAAAAGGCTTTCCATGTCTGTCTTGTGCAACAATTTTGACATATCTAGGTCTTGGGACATCACAATAGAACCCAGGAATGCTCAAACACCCTTCGCTGTTTGTAACTTTCCCTTTTGTCTTAACAATTTCTGGATTGATGATTTCCAAATATTCTTCAGGCTCAACTTCAATGACGATTGCACGGCGAAGAACCCCCACTTGAACAGCGGAAATTCCAACACCTTTTTTCTCAATCATAGTTGCTTTCATATCATCAAGAAGAATGCCAAGAGAATCATCAAAAGCGGTCACCGGTTTTGATTTTTTTCTCAAAGTTTCATTCCCCAAAGTCACAATTTTTCTTGTTGCCATATAAATCTCCTTAATTAACTCAAATTGTTTGGATTAATTTCAAAAAAGACGCTGGATTTGCATTTTTCATCAACACAATCATAGATTTTCTTTTCAATTTCATCAGCCTTGTCAAGTTTGAATCTCATCATAATTTGATATCTAAATTTGTTCTTGATTTTGTTGAGCGGTGCCTTCATGACATCAAGATAGACAAAATCTTCAGCATATGCATCTCTCACTTCTTTGACCTTATTATAACACACTTTGCACTCTTGTGCCACAGTATTTTCATTTTCATGCGTAAACAAAATTCTGACAATGCGTGCGTAAGGCGGAAAGTTTGTAACCTTTCTCAAGTTTGCTTCCTTTTTGAAAAAGCCTTTATAGTCATAGTTGCTTGCAAATCTATAGACATAGTGTCTTGGACTGTAGGTCTGCAAAATCACTCTCCCTTGAGTTGCACTTCTTCCTGCTCTGCCCGCAACCTGCGTGATGAGTTGGAAGGTTCTTTCAATTGAGCGGTAATCTGATTGATACAAACTTTGGTCAGCATCAACAATCCCAACCAAAACAACATCTTCAAAATCATGCCCTTTTGCAATCATCTGCGTTCCAACCAAGATCGCTGGTTTTGTGTTTCTAAACTCATTCAAAATTTCTCTGTGGCCATTCTTTTTTGAAGTGGTGTCATTGTCCATTCTCAAAATTCGCACATCAGGGAAAAGTTTGTGAAGTTCTTCAACAACTCTTTCAGTGCCAATTGCCCCTTGCTTGATGTCGCGACTTCCGCAACTTGGGCACACATCAAGAGCCCTAAATCTTTTTCCGCAATAATGACACTTGAGTTTGTTCTCCGTTCTGTGATAGACAAGTGACACATCACAATCTGTGCATTTGGCAACATAACCACATTGCCTGCAACGTTGAAACGAAGAAAACCCACGTCTGTTGATGAAAATCATTGCTTGTTTCTTCTGCTCAATGACATTTTTAAGTTCATAAATCAGCGGAATGGCAAAAATCTGATTGTTGCCCTGTCGCATTTCCATGAGCATATCAATGACAACAATTTTTGGCATTTCCATTCCATTGACACGAACAGGCATTTCGACAAGTTGATACTCCCCATCAATCGCCTTGGAATAACTTTCAATTGAAGGCGTTGCACTTCCAAAAACAAGTGTGCAATCGTTGTATTTTCTTCTGAACTCCGCAACCATGTGAGTGTCATATCTTGGATTGCTTTCCGAAACATAACTCTGCTCGTGTTCTTCGTCAATGATGATGATTCCCAAATTTTCAATCGGTGTGAAGATTGCTGATCTTGCACCAACGACAACTCTTGCTTCTCCAAAGAAAATTCTTTTCCACTCATCAAAACGTTCTCCAGCAGAAAGTCCACTGTGAATAAGTGCCACTTTTTCACCAAAACGTGCCTTGAAACTTGCCAAAACCTGTGGTGTCAAAGAAATCTCAGGAACAAGCATGAGAGCAGTTTTGCCAAGAGCGAGTTGCCTTTCAATCAAATTCATATAGACTTCTGTTTTTCCGCTTCCAGTCACGCCATGAAGAAGATAAGTTTTGTTTTCTGTGATTGTGTCCACCGCTCTTTGTTGCAATGCGGTCAAAACTCTATGTTCGTTTTTTATCTCATCAAAGACTGGAACACGATTTTCTTGTTTTTCTTCCACAGTCACAACACCACTTTTGACAAGTGCAGAAAGTGGAGCATATCCAAACTGATTGGAAACATCAGAAAATTTTTGTTTTCCGTTTTCTTTCAAAAACTCCACAATTTCCAACTGCTTTTTTGCTCGAGAAGATGGCATTTGTCCACCGCCTGAAAGAGAAACATATCTGACAATAAGTTCTTTAATTTGGTCAGTTCTCATTTCGCTAGGCAAAAACAATCTCAAAATGCTTGCAAGTTTGAGATGCAGTTTGTCTGCCATGTAGAACATAAGTTCCAGCATTTCTTTTTTTATGACAGGGAAATCTTCAATTTTTCGTGCGATAGGTTTGATTTTGCTTTCATCAAAGACCGCGACATCTTCAAGACCGACAATAAACCCTTGGAGATTGCGACTGCCAAAAGGAACAATCACCCTTTCTCCAACTTGCACAGACATATCATCTGGAACGCGATATTCAAAAACTTTGTCCAAAGCCTTGGCGTCTTGGTCAATTATGATTTTTGCGAACAAATTTTTCTCCCTAATTTTTAATAATTTTCAAACTTTCGTTGTTTGTTTCAATCACCCAATCAAATTTAAATTTATTAGGCAAAACATTCGCTAAAAATTGGCTGTCGCGAGTTTCAATTCTTGAAACAACCTCTTCTCTTGTCAAACCACCTCTTTTCATTCTTCTCTCAATTTCAGTTTCTTTTTCACATTCAAACCACAAACTGACAGATTGTTCATCAAAACTCATAAAGCAAGTTCCAATACCTTCTACAATTGTCAAGTCTGCTCCCGAATGAAGCCTTATCATACCATTTCGTTTTGTTTTCAGACAAATGTCACACCCAACACTTAAAGAATACAAAACTGAAATCAATCCATTCCAGAAATATGATTCTTCACAACATGATGTATATCTTCCTTCATAACTTTTGCCATTCAGCAACCATTCACACTTGCTGTTGTTTCTAACTTTTGAATCTGTGATGAAATCATCTGTTGAAATCAAATTGACCACTTTCCCCTTCATCTCTAAAAAATTTTTGATCTTTTGGGCATAAGTGGTTTTTCCAGCACCACCATTACCAGAAATATATAAAAATTTCTTATCTCCAATCAAATCACATAATTTTCTTATATTTTCGATATCTTCCATAAAAACCTCATAAAAAATAATTCTACCGCCGTTTGACAGTAGAATTATATCACAAAAATTTTGCCTAAATCAATCATTTAAATCGCTTGGAACGACTTTGCCTTCATAAATTTCATCAAGAGCAATGCTGATTGATTTTTTGTCGGCAGTGGCAAGTTCTGCTCTTCTTGTTGTTTCAATTTCTTTTGCTCTTTTTGAAGCAATAATAGAAAGAACATATTTGTTTCCATGTGCTTTTTTTGTGAGTTCATCAATAGGTGGTTCAATCATCATAACGGCAATTCTCCTAAAATTTAATCGACCATATTTTATCATAGAATGAAAAAATTGTAAAGTCTTTTAAGAAAAAATCTTCATTTTAAACATCTTTTGCTGATTAAAAATCAGAATATGAGATTTATTTTAAGATTTGTGATAACATTTCAACAAATCACATTAAGGGAGCATTGACATGGACGAATTAATTTTTCAGGAATTTTTACAAAGGCATATAGAAACTTTTGAAGAATGGAAAATAACGCAAAAGCTTTCTGATTTATCTGAAGACTTTTTGAAAGAACTAAGTGATAAGCAAAAGCAAAAATATTACAAATTGGAAAGTCTACACTACGAACTTCAAGCAGTTGTTGAGAAACTTTTGATAAGATACATTCTCAATCTTCTTTTTTCGGACCTTTACAAAAATCATTGAACGAAGCCGAGTGAAATCAAAAGTGCACGATTTACTTCTTTCATTTTTCTTTCATCAATAACAGTAATTTTTTCTTTCAACCTACGCTTGTCAAGAGTTCTTATCTGTTCAAGCAAAACAACTGAGTTTTTTGGAAGATGATAAACCTCTGACGACAACTCTATGTGAGTTGGAAGTTTGGCTTTTGAAAGTTGACTTGTTATTGCTGAAACAATCACTGTTGGAGAATATTTGTTTCCCACATCATTCTGAATGACGAGAACAGGACGTATTCCGCCTTGCTCACTCCCAACAACAGGACTGAGGTCGGCAAAATATATATCTCCTCTTTTAACTGAATTCTCCATCAAACGAACCTGCCAATTTTTGAAAGTCAAAGAGGTCGGCAAGTTCAAGGTCAGAAAGCGACTGATAAACAAGCGACATCTCTTTGTATGTGGAAGGATTTTGCTCTTCCATTCTCATTCTATGTTTCTCATCGGTAATTGTTGAGTTAACGACAAAATTTTCAAGGGAACCATATTCCTTTTCAATTTCTTCGACTCTTTTTTCAAGTTCATGAAAAACATTTTGTTCCATGAAAAATATCTCCTGTTTATCAAAATTTTATACTTATTTTAAAACAAGCAAAAATTTTTATTCATCAGTAAAAAGAAAAGATGTCACAAGGCATAAAAGCCAATGTGACACCACCAAAGCAACAAATTTTTGATAATTTTCTCAGCAATAATGCTCAACAGATGAAAAGATTATGTGCAAATTTCCACCACCGCTCCAACAATGCTTTTTTGATGAGAAATGGAAACATTGATTTCCTTTCCCTTAAGCATTTCAAATCGCTTTTTTGCTTTTCCATGCAAAATGATGATTGGTGCACCGCTCTCTTTGTGACAAAGTTCAATCTCTTTGAAAGAAATCTCTCCACTTGAAACATCGAGTGCTTTGAAAACCGCTTCCTTAACCGCCCAAAGAGTTGCAACTTTTTCTTTTTTGTTTTTAACAAATCTCTCTATGTAAGCAATTTCACTTTCAAGGGCAATTTTTTGAAGCAATTTGTCTTCATCTTTAATTCTTTTAACCTCTTGTAAATCAAATCCAATCATCATTTTCTCCTAAGTTTTGAAGGGCATTTTTCGTTGCTTTTTGTGCCACGCTATAATCATACCCCTTGTAAATCAGATGAGCAAGGCATTTTTGTTTTAATTTTGTGTCAATTTGACGATTTTTCACGAATTTTTCAGCAAGTGTTGTTGCCATTTCAATCTGTGATTCTTCATCGACATTTTTCAGCAAATTTCCGATAATTTCAGCGGACACGCCTTTTTCTCTCAACTTGTTTGCAATTGCTCGTTTCCCTTTGCTTGTGCTCAAACTTTCAAAATAGTTCTTTGCAAATTTCTCATCGTCAATAAACCCATACCCTCGCAATTTTTCAACGGTTTTGGCAATTACTTTTCCATCAAAGGACTTCTTTTTCAAGTAATCTTTCAACCCCTTCTCACTGACAACGTACTTTTCAAGATAAGAAACCGCCATATCAAAAGCGACTTTTTCATCATTCTCGGACTTGATGCTTTTAAATTCGTCCTCGTCAATTTCCATGTTTGTCTTAAAGTGATAAAAGGCCAAAATTTCATCAAGAAAAATCCCGCTCCATTTCTCATCAACATAGACATGAAATCGATTTGTGCTCCCAATTCGTTTGATCTTTGTGATTGTCATTTAAGCACCTCACTTGTTGTTTTTGTGTATGCTCTCACAAGTCCACCAGCTCCAAGTTTTATTCCGCCAAAATACCTAACAACAAACACGCAAGTGTCTGTGACACCTTTTTTTTGAATCACCGAAAGAATCGGTCGACCTGCAGTCCCTCCCGGTTCGCCATCATCAACTGCCTTTTCCATGAAAGGATTTTTGAGAGAATATGCATAACAAATATGTGTCGCCTTTTTATGCTCCGCCCTAAGATCAGAAAGCGCAGACTGAACTTCTTCCACACTTGTGCATCTCAAAAGATAACCGATAAACCTCGATTTCTTTTCAACATATTCAATTTCTTTTGCAAATGTGGTCATCAGTCCTCCAATCCACACAAATAGTCTGTTGACACCTTGAAAAAGACGGCAATTTGTTTTGCATTCTCCAAACTTGGTTCTCTCAAATCTCTTTCCCAACGACTTATACAAGCATCACTGACACCAATTTTCTCGCCCATTTTTTTTGTTGAAAGTCCAGCTTCAGTTCTTAAATCTTTCAACCTTTCGGCAAATATTTTCATATAAAACTCCTTATATGGAAATTATATACCAATTGGTATCAAATTGCTTGACTAATACCATACGGTATCGATATTATAATACCAAAAGGCATTACGTTGGAGAAATAAATATATGAAAAATTTTAAGCATGAAATTACTTTTGAGAATACAATTAAAATTCAAAAAATTGAAGAATATATGAAAAAACATAATTTGACAGAAGAACAATTTGCCCAAAAGTGTCATTTGACTTTGAAAGAATTGCAAAAAGTTTTGCACAATCACTCATATTTTGAACCAATTTGGGTGCTGAAAATTGCCAGAACAATGTGTGTTGATTTCAATGACTTGGTCAACTGATTAATTTTCTTGACAGGTGAATCAATCTGTATATTCTCGCAAGTTCTTCTGGCGTTTCTTTCATTCCACTTTTCAGCCAACACATTTCCAAACTGAACAATTCCCCAATGAACATCTGCTCGGAATAATCTCTGATATGTGATGATTTTTGTTTTCTGCTTTCTCTGAGAATGAAATATGCTTTTTGATAGCAATCATAAAGCAAAAACTCCATACCCTTGTCCAAAAACAACTGAATTATGTCCGCATATTTCTTGAAGTTTTCCAGTGTTGTTGTCATAACTCTGCTTATACTGAAGTCCAACTCTCTTTTTGCTCTTATTTCTTCAATCGTTTCCACAAAAATGTCAAGGATATAATCTTCAATAACGTTTTCTTTGGTGGCAAAATTGCGATAGAATCCCATTCTGCTCACACCAGCCTTGTTGATTATGTCCGTCACTGTTATTTCTTCAAAACCTTTCTTTTTCAAAAGTTCAAATAAGGCCTGAGTTATGCAATCTCTGACAAAAAGATTGTTTTTGTTCTTCCTTGCTTTCAACTGATACATTTTATCCCCTTTTATCACATTACACAAAAATTGAATTTTTTAGGTTGATTTTAGGTATAAACATTGCTAAAATACCATCTGTTACAAGTGTAACACTTTGAATTCTAAAAATCAAATAAAAGGCAGAAAAATATGATTAAATTAGTTATTGACAGCACAGCGGACCTGACCGCACAAGAAGCAAAAGATTTGGGAGTTACTGTGATTCCTATGAAAGTTTGTATTGACGAAAAAGAATATCTCGCAGGTGTCAACCTTGATGATGAAACATTTTTTAGTTTACTTAAAACCTGCAAAAATCTTCCACATACAACCCAAATAAATCAAGACGAATACATCAACACCATCAAACCAATGTTGGACAACGGAAATGAGGTTTTTGTTATGGCACTTTCAAGTGGTCTTTCAGGTTCTTTCAACAGCCTAAGACTTGCCAGCGAAGAGTTGAATTCTCCAAATCTTGAGATTTTTGACACTTTGAATGTCACTATGGGATACAAAGTTCTTGTGTTGGAAGCTTTGAAATTGATCAAAAGCGGAGTCTCTTTGAAAGAACTTAAAACCAAAATGGAAGAACTTAGACAAAAATGCAAACTGATTGCAGTCATTGATAATGTCAAATATCTCATCAAGGGTGGAAGATTGTCTCTCGTTGCTGGAATCGCCGTGACCGCACTGAACATCAAACCTATTGTGACAATCAAAGACGGAAAATTGGTTGTCCTTTCAAAAGGTATTGGCTACAACCACGCAATCAAGAATTTGATTAAAAATGTCGGAAATATTCATTTTGACAGAGCAATATCATTGGGACATTCATATGACTTGACAAGATTTCAACAATTCAAAAAGGAAGTTGAAAAAAATCTCAATATAAGTTCTGATGACTGCACCGGCATTGGTCCAATCATAGGAACACATGCTGGACCTGGTTGCGTTGGAATGGCATACTTTGAAAAATAATTTCAAATTTCACAACAAAAAAAGCCCAAATTTATTGGACTTTTTATTTTTTATTCAGTTTATTTAACTGCAATTTTGATAAAGTTTTTCTTTCCCTTTTTGATGAGCGCATCATTTGCAACTGCTGCAGTCACCTGCATATCAAATTTTGCGACTTTCTCATTTTTGAAAGTTATTGCTCCACCTTGAATCAATCTTCTTGCTTCGCTCTTTGATGATGCAAGTCCACATTTGAAGACAAGATCACAGATCATCATTGGAAATTCTGCCTTTTCAACTTCAACAACTGGAGCGTCATCACCGCCTTGTGTGAACAGATTTTCACTCATGTTTTGTGCAAGAACTGCATCTTCTTCACCACGAACAAATTTGGTTACTTCAAAAGACAAAACCTTTTTTGCTTTGACTATGTCTTCTTTGACCAATCTTCTAACTTCATCCATAGGCACATCTGTGAAGAGAGCAAACATCATTTCAACACAAGCATCTGGTGTTTGGTAAACACCTTGATAAAAATCATATGCTGAAATCTTGTCCTTATCAATCCAAATTGCGCCTTTTTCTGTCTTGCCCATTTTCTTTCCTTCTGGCGTCATAAGAAGAGGATTTGTTGCTCCGATAAGCGAAACATTTGTTCCATTTTGGTAGTTGAGTTTTCTTTGTAGTTCTGTTCCTGCAACAATGTTCCCCCATTGGTCTTGACCACCATATTGCAAAACACAACCATATTTTTGATTGAGATGAACAAAGTCATAAGCCTGCATAAGCATGTAACCCATCTCAAAAAATGTAAGTCCACCCTCCTTCATTCTTTCAACATAGATTTCATTTGAAAGCATTTTGTTGACATTGAAATGAACACCGATTTCTCTCATGAAATCAACATAGTCATAACCTTTAAACCAATCGGCATTGTTGACAATAATTGCTGGGTTATCGCCATCAAAATCCAAGAAAACTTTAAGTGTGTTCTTGATTTTTTCAATGTTTTCTTCAACTTGCTTTTTTGTGAGCATCTTTCTCATTTCTTGCTTTCCACTAGGGTCGCCAATGCAAGCAGTTGCACCTCCCATCAAAATGATAACCTTGTGTCCCGCTTTTTGAAAACGACGCAAAATGCAGTATGGCACACAGTGTCCAATATGCAAACTGTCAGCAGTTGGATCCGTTCCTTCATACAAAGTGACAGGCTTCCCACTTTCAAGCAATTTCTTAAGTCCTTCTTCATCAGTACATTGATACAGAAGTCCTCTTTCCTTCAATGTTTCATAAAGTCTTGTATCTACACTTTTCATCTTTTTTCTCCTTTTAGTTTTCTAAAAATACTTAAATCAACCTTTAAAAATCTGAAATTATTTCCAAGCAAGTGTTGAGAGCAACATCGTGAGAATCAACTCCCCAGTTTCTTGCGTCATGTTTTTCTATATTTGCCAAACTGTCAGCAGCAAACAAAATTTGTCCAAACTTTATTTTTCTGAATTTTGCCACGCTTGCAAGCGAAGCACACTCCATTTCAACAACATCACAACCTTCTTCTTTGCGGTAGGCAACCATGTCTTTTGTTTCTCGAAATATTGAATCAATCGTCCATGTGACACATTCTTCATAAGGAAGTCCAATACGTTTGAAAGTTTTTTCAATGGATTTGATGGATTTGGAATCGATATTGACAAACCTTGTCGGTGGAAGATATTTATATGACACACCCTCATCTCTTAGGGCCTTAACTGGAACTAAAAAAGCACCTTCGTCAACATGTTTCAAAACCCCACAAGAACCACAGGCAACAATTTTCTTGACACCATGTCCAATCATGTAATCCAAAAGTTGTGCGGCAACAGGTGCTCCAACACCCGCTTGACAAATGCAAATATCTTCGCCTTTATATTTCACTGACCAAAGTTGATAGTGTTTTGAAACGGTTTTGTGAAGAACAAGCGGAACACCATTATTTTTTTCAACGAAATCGTTGATCACGCTCTCCTTCAGAAAAAGCAACAGTGCTTTTTGTGGCAAGCGAGTCGAAATTCCAAGTCCGATTTCATCAAACTTGTTCACAATCAAACCATTTTTGCAACTATCTCTCTCCAAAATCGGAAACTCATTCTTTGTTATCATAGTCAACCTAACAAAAAAGCACGCCAAATCCCAGATTTTGGGACGAAGCGTGCGTTCGTGGTACCAACCCAATTCAATTGAAAAATTTTTCAATCCTATTTGTGTCCGTTCGTGGACTTACGCAAAACTTGAAATAAGTGTAATTCAACTTTAAGTTTTCCAAGATTTTTCACCAACCAATCTCTCTCTGAAGGTCAAACTTAAACCTACTTTTCTTACTCCGCCATTTTGATTATGTGCAAATTTTAACATCAAAAATTGTTTTTGTCAAACAATTTCAGCCTCTATCTCTCGAAACTTCTTTTTGTTGTTTTGGAGTCGTCACAACTTGTTGCATTTCATCTTCTGTAACCAGTGCCCCATGATCAACCAAAACCTTTCCCAAATGAAGTCTGTCGTCGTTGTTGTCTGTCCAACTGAAATCCAAAGATTCGAGTTCTCCCTCAGACATTGTAAGTTCAATTCCTTCTTCTTCCAATGCTGTCAAAAGCTTGTCCAATTTCTTTGCATAAAAATATTCTGGAACGACATCAAAGTCATAAAGTCCAACAAGCCCAACTTCCTTCAATCCGCCAACATTCAAAGGTTTCTTTAAGGCTTCCATGATTTTTCTGAGGCTGTAATATGTCTCCGCATCTATATTCAAACTTGCCAGAGTTTTTTTGTCTTTATTCATAATATTTCTCCTTTTTCGCTTCTAATATTATCACACAATTTTTGTGTAGTCAATACCCAAAATCATTTGAGTTTTTGAAGATTATAATGCTATACTTAGACGAAAGGAGATATTATGGAAAAGATCAACAAAAACTCAGATTGCTGTGTCAAAAATATGCACGGCTTTGGCCCATCTCCAATCCCACAAGAAGGAAAATGGGACCAAGTTAAAGAAATAACTCAAATTTCTGGTTTCTCACATGGCTGTGGTGCTTGCGCTCCTCAACAAGGAACTTGCAAACTTACACTCAATGTGAAAAACGGAATAATCAAAGAAGCACTCGTGGAAACCATCGGTTGCTCCGGAATGACCCATTCGGCTGCAATGGCTGGAGAAATCTTGGTTGGGAAAACCCTTTTGGAAGCACTCAACACCGACCTTGTTTGTGACGCCATCAATGACGCAATGAAAAACATCTTTGAACAACTTGTCTATGGAAGAAGTCAATCCGCTTTCTCTCTTGGTGGACTTGAAGTCGGAGCAAGCATGGAAGACCTTGGAAAATACAAAACAAGCCAAGTCGGAACAATCGTTTCAACCGAAAATGGTGGAGTTAAATATCTCAACCTCACAGAAGGATACATCACAAAGATGGCTCTTGATGAAAATGGAGAAGTGATTGGATATGAATATGTCAATTTGGGACTGCTCCTTAAAAATCTTAACGATGAAAGTTTGACAAAAGCAGAAGCAATTGAAAAGTCGACCAAACATTATGGAAGATTTGATGAAGCCAAGAAAATCATCAATCCAAGAGGAGAATAGTTATGGAAGAAATCACAAAATATGCATACCTTTCAAAAGCATTGAAAGATAATGGACTCAAAGACATTCAAGACGCCAAAGACTTTTGCAATTCATACGGAATTGATGTTGAAAAAATCGTTCGTGAAATTCAGCCAATCTGCTTTGACAATGCAGTTGATGCCTATGCTCTTGGCACTGCAATTGCTTTGAAATCAAACTGCAAAAGTGCAAGTGAATATGCTGAAAAAATCGGAGAAGGTTTGCAAGCTTTCTGCGTGAAAGGTTCTGTTGCCGATGAAAGAAAAATTGGACTTGGACATGGTCGCCTTGCTGGAAGACTTTTGGACGAAAACACAAAATGCTTCTGCTTCCTGGCAGGACACGAAAGTTTCGCCGCTGCAGAAGGTGCAATGGGAATTGCAAAGACAGCAAACAAAATCAGAAAAACTCCACTCAAAATCATTTTGAATGGACTTGGGAAAGATGCAGCATACATCATCGCCAGAGTTAATGGCTTCACTTTTGTAAAGACTTATTTTGACCATGATGAACAAAAACTGAACATCTTGGAAGAAATTACTTTCGGAAGCGGAGAAAGAGGAAAAGTCAAAATCTATGGAGCTTATGATGTTTCTGAAGGTGTGGCAATCATGCAACACGAAGGTGTTGATGTTTCAATCACCGGAAACTCCACAAACCCAACTCGTTTCCAACATCCAGTTGCTGGAACATACAAAAAATGGTGCATTGACAATGGAAAGAAATATTTCTCTGTTGCATCTGGTGGTGGAACAGGAAGAACTCTCCACCCTGACAACATGAGATGTGGCCCTGCAAGTTATGGAATGACAGACACAATGGGAAGAATGCATTGTGACGCTCAGTTTGCCGGCTCTTCTTCTGTGCCTGCTCATGTTGCCATGATGGGATTTATCGGAATGGGCAACAACCCAATGGTTGGCGCGACAGTATCTCTTGCTGTTGCTGTTTCTTTGGCAAAAAAATAACATTAAATTCAAGAGTTAACAAGTTTGACTTGTTAATTCTTTTTTATCAAATGCAAAATCAAAAACATAAAAAATTATCATCAAAAGGAGAAAAAAGATGAAAGAATTTGAAAAAATTGACCAAGCTGTCATTCTTATGGCTGGAAGAGGAACTCGATTTCTTCCTGCAACAAAAGCAGTTGCCAAAGAATTGTTCCCAATTGAAAACAAACCTGCACTTCTTTATCATCTCGAAGAACTTTACAACAGCGGAATAACCAAAGTCTGCATCGTGATATCAAAAGAAAAAGAATATGTCAAAAGTTTTCTCAAACATGACAAAAAACTTGAAGCCGAACTCAAAAATTCTGGCAAATCACATCTTTTGGATGGCTTAAACAAAATTATTGACAACATGAAAATTGATTTTGTATATCAAGGAGAAATGAACGGCTCTGGCGGAGCAATTTATTCCGTCAAAGATTGGGCTTGCAACAAACCTTTTGCTTTGATTCTTGGAGACGACTTATGCAAATCAGACAAAGGCAAACTCCCAGCGATTGGTCAACTTGCAAAGGCATATGAAAAGACAGGAAAATGTGTTATTGGTGCAAAACCTTTTCCTATGGAAGTCATTCACAACTATTCCTCAATTGTGACAAAAAAGAAGTTGTTTGACAGATGCTTTGAAATGCAAGACATCATAGAAAAACCAGAAAAAGGAAAAGCTCCTTCAAATTTGGTTGGACTCGCTCGTTACATTCTCACGCCAGAAATCTTTGACGAGCTTTTGAAATGTCCAAAATTTGATAATGGAGAAGTGAGATTTACTGACGCCGTAAGTCTTCTTGCACAAAAAAATCGTGCAGTGTGCTATGAATTTGATGCAAAATATTATGACTGCGGAAACAAACTTGAATATGTCAAATGCATCATTGATTTCGCCCTTGAAGATGCTGATATCTCAGAAAAATTGAAAGAATATCTCAAAAATTTAATTTAGTTTTTGAATATTTTATCTCTCATTGCACAACCTACTTATAGGAGGTTAAAATGAGTCAAAAATGGAAACCTGGTGAGCAAGTTCCTGAATCTGGGGAATATGCAGCCTACGACCGCGAAGGAAATAACGGTGGAACTACTTATCTTGAAAAAGGAAAAAGATTTCCTGCAACACAACATGAAGGTAGTTACTACGTAAGTGTTGATGATGAAGGCTAAACTCAAAATTTAGTTTTCAAAAAAAGTCACAAAAATTTGTGACTTTTTTCATTTTTAACACTTATTTTATTCCTTTTCATCACCATTATAAATTTCATTGAAATCATAAACCTTTCCGTGGTACTTCAAACCAACCAAAGTTTCAATGTTGACATTGTGAATACTCTTGAAAATATGGTTTTCCACTTCTGGAATTCGTTTTTTCAACTGCTTAATCAAATTTTTCACTTCAAGTCTGGCGGAAGGAGAAATCTCATCTTCCGACAGATGACAATTTTCAGTGAAACGGCAAGCACACTGCAAAAATTTCAAGTCATTGTAATTCTTCCACGCAATGATATCATCTTCATGAACACAATAAAGCGGTCTGATGAGTTGCATGCCTTCAAAATTTTGAGAACGCAGTTTTGGAAGCATCGCTTGAATCTGTGCCCCATACAGCATTCCCATCAGAGTCGTTTCAATCACATCACTATAGTGGTGTGCAAGGGCGATCTTGTTGCACCCTCGTTTTTGCGCTTCATTATAGAGATATCCTCTTCTCATTCTTGCACAAAGATAGCAAGGAGATTTTTCAATGTTTACAACACTGTCAAAAATGTTAGTTTCAAAAATATCCAATGGAATTTCAAGCATTTTTGCATTTGTTTCAATCTGTTTTCTGTTTTCGGCATTATAGCCAGGGTCCATGCATAAAAAAACAAGGTCAAATTTGACTTCAGAAATCCTTTGCAACATTTGCATAAGTTTTGCAAGAAGCATGGAATCTTTCCCACCTGAAATACAAACTGCAATCTTGTCACCTTCTTGGATCAACTCATATCTCTTGAGAGCCAAAATAAATTTTGACCAAATGCCTTTTCTAAATCTTTTGTTTATGCTTTGTTCAACACTTTGTGCCTTTGTCAATTCTTTCATGAAAACATGATACAACTTTTAAAGCAAAAAAACAAGCATTAAAACCCATTAACCCTTACAAATCATCAGCATCTTGCACAGGAACTTCATATTCATCAGAAGGTGTTCCTGTGTATGACCCCAATGGATCGTTTTTGCTTTGATATTCATTTTTCTTCTTTCTCTTTTTCATGCTTTTATTATGTCGAATTTAAAAGAAAAAATGCATCAAAAAAAGATTGTTTCCAATCTTTTAGTGACCTTCTGTGCCATCATTGATATACAAAATTCCCAATGTGTTTTCTCCACAATGGCTTGAAATTGTTGCCCCTGCTCTTGTTTCATAAATTGTTTTGAAGCCTCTCGCTTTGACAGCATTTTTTGCTGCTTCCACCATTTCTGGTGTGGCTGTTGTGTATGTGACAAAAGCAACGTCCAGATCAGGATTATTAAATTCTTCCAAAGTGTCTTTGCAATATTGTGCAACCACCTTGTCCATGTTTCCGCGATATTTTCTGTGCACACCCATTTTGCCATTTTTGAGAATGATTTGTGGTCTTATGTGCATAAGGTTCGCTCCAAAGTATGACAACGCTGAACATCTTCCACCCTTGTAAAGATATTCCAATTTTTTAATGACAAAACTTGCCTGCACATTTGGAACTCTCGCAGACACTTTTTCATAAATTTCAGACGCATCAATTCCTTTGTCCGCCAATTCTTTTGCATAAATCGCAAGAAGTGCAATTCCCGTCGAAAGAGATTGTGTGTCCACAACATAGACATTTTTGAGTTCTTGTGCAGCATCTTTTGCATTTTGACAAGCGCTTGTGATTCCGCCGGAAAGACAAAAATGAACAACTGCATCATAAGACTGTAGTTGCTTTTTGAAAAATTCTAAATATTGCTCTTTGTTGATTGCCGAAGTCTTAGGCAAAATTTTGTTTTTATCAACAAAATCAAAAATCTCAGTTGGTTGAATTTCTCCATCTTTAAATTCGTTATCCCCTAGGATAATCATATAAGGAATTGTTTTTATGTCATATTTCTCCAAAAGTTCTTTTGGAAGGTCAATTGTGCTTTCCGCAGTGATAACAGTTTTCATACTAATCCTCCATAATAGATATTTTACTATATTTTAAAATTAATGCAAAATGATTAAAACAAAAAATTTGTCACAAACTGGTAAAATAAAAAAATTTCTTTTAATCATTTGACGCAAAAATATTTTAATGATAAACTCATATAAAAATAGGTTTTCTATAAATAGGAGGATATATTTATGAGCAAATCTAAAAAAATAACCACCATTGTGATTGCTTGCATATTTGCCGTTTTGGCAATCTTTGTGACATTTTGGTATTTTGGCGTGTCTTATGGCGATTTCTATGCCAAAGCGACCAAAGAATTTGAAATTCCAGGACTCAGTGAAGGTTTCACCCCTCAAGGTCTTTGCCACGAAGATAAAGAAAAGATTTTCCTTGTCTGTGGTTACATGAAAGATGGCTCAGCATCAAGAATTTATGTTGTTGACGAAAAAACTGAAAAGGTGACCAAATATTTCACCCTTAGCACAGAAGATGGAGCATATGCTGGCCACGCAGGTGGAATCGCAACCGATGGCACAAATGTTTGGATTGTTGGAGACGGAACGGTAAATAGATTCTCATTTGAAGAGGTTGTGGCTGTTGAAAATGGAAATGCAATACAAATTCTTGATTCTTTCGTTTCAAACAATGGTGCAGACTTTGTCACTGTTGACAGAACAAAAAACAATCTTTGGGTTGGAGAATTTCACAGAGAAGGAAAATATGAAACAGATGAAAGCCATTTCATCGAAACATCAGATGGCACAATCAACAAGGCAATAAGTTTTTGTTATGAAATCAACAGCGACAGTCCTTATGGCGTCACATCTACAACACCAATCATGGCACTTTCCACCCCATCTTTGGTTCAAGGTATGTCATTCACAACAGAAAAAATTGTGATTTCAACTTCATATTCTCTTCCAAACTCACATATTTATTCATACACAAACATCATGGAAGAAACTTCTGAAGCAGAAGAAACATTCAACTATGATGACTCAACAGCAATTCCACTCTTTGTTTTGGAAAACAAAATTCTTATTGAAGACTTGGAAGCACCTTGCATGAGTGAAGAAATCGAGTTTGTCAATGGAAAAATTTATGTATTGTTTGAAAGTGCTTGTCAAAAATATGGCTTTGTCACAAGAGAGCCTCTCAAAAATGTTTTCAGTTTTGCAATCTAAAAATGACTCAATCTTTATGATGAAACTGAAGTTAAAATCCGAATTTTAAATGCAATAAAAAATCTTGGAATTGAAAACCAAGATTTTTATTTTTTCACAGTGATTTTGAAGCAAGTTGGAACGTCTGCATCCACTCTGACTTTTTCACTTATTGCCACCCCAGCGATGACATATACTTCATTTTCACAAGCAAGCACAGGAATGTAATCTCTGAGTCTGACAGGAATCTTTTTGTCAATCAAGAAAGATTTGAGTTTCTTTGTTCCACCACCAAATTTTTCAATGACATCACCCTCTTCTCTGTATCTCCATCTCGCTTCTTTTGGAACTTTTCTATAGTCAAAATAAAGAGCATCACTTTCATTCATCTTGTCAGTTTTAACTCTCTTGACGGTGACTGTTCCAAAGTTTGGAGCGTCAAACTCTTCACATTTCAATGCCCTGTTCATTTTAGGCTTTTCAACATAGTTGTTTTCGAATGTGAGATAATCATATTCTTTGCTTACGGTAATGTCATAAGGAAGTTTGATTTTTTTGCCATTTTCAAGGTTGACAGCAAGGTCTCTGATCATTTCAATATGTTTTCTTTCAATATCTTTCTTGACACCGATAAGTGACAACGCTTTGAAAACAATACGACTGTAGATTGAGCTGCTTCCATAAAAATAACTGCATGGCATTTGAACAATTTTGTCATCAACAAGAAGAGCATTTGTGTTAAGCAGTGATTTGATATAGTCATCATCGTCACTTACTGCACTTGCAAAGTTGTTGATTGCTTCAATGGCATTTGGCCATTTTTTGAGAATATCTTTCATGATGACATTTCTCACATAATTTCTTGCGTAAGAAGTGTCAGTGTTGCTTTCGTCTTCAACGTATTCAATGTTGTTCAATGAAGCATATTCATTGATTTCTTCTTTTGAAACTGGAAGCATAGGTCTGATGTAGATCTTGTCTCTCACGGGTTCCATTCCTCTTGCTCCAGAAACACCACAACCTCTGAAAATGTGCATCAAAATTGTTTCTGCCTGGTCACTTTGATGGTGTGCAAGTGCAACCTTGTCCACAATATCTTTTTTTACCAATGCTTCAAAAACACCATAGCGTCCTTCTCTTGCAGCGGTTTCGATGCTTATCTTCTTCTCCTTTGCAATCTTTGGAGCATCAATTGAAAATTTGTAAACTCTAACTCCCATTTCTTTGCACTTTTGCATAACAAAACGCGCTTCATCATAACTTGCTTCTCTGATGCCGTGATTGATGTGAATTGCAACAACCTCAATGTCAAGCAACTGCCTGTTTTCGTTCAAGAAATGCAACAGACACATTGAGTCAATTCCGCCACTGACACCAACACCGATGACTTCACCAGGCTTGATTAAATTATGTTTTTTAACAAAATCTAATATCTTCTCCATCTCTTTTCCTCAATTTTCTTTAGCATAGTATACAAAAAAATCAATCAAAAAACAATATGTTTTTCAAAAAAAATGCTTTTTTAAGGCATTTTTTGTGATTTTTTTGCACATTTTTTGATATTTTTTAGAAATCCAAAATTTTTACAACAATAACCGTCATGTCGTCAACCGCGTATCCATTGTTGCAAGCGAGCGCTCTTTCCAAAAGTTCGTCTGCAAATTCTTGCGGATTTTTTGTTTTTATTGTTTTGATACATTCCTTGAGTTCTTCATCATCTTCAAAACTGTCGCTTATTCCATCAGAAATCAAAATGATGAAATCTTTGGCTTCAATGACATGTTTTTTGATAAGTGGCTTTGTTTCTTCAACAATACCCATTGGCAAAGCACCTGCCTCGACTGCCTGACATTGATCTTCATTCAAAATGTAAGATTTTGGTGATGCCATTTTGATGAAATCAACCAACCCATTCTTTTCATCAACAATGGCAATGTCTAGAGCACTGAAAATTTCTTCCTTGTGCAATGCCAAAAGTTTGTTGACCGTTGACAAAATCAAATCATTGTCAAAACCGGCTTTATAAAAATTTTCCACCAAACTTATTGAAAGTTCACTTGTTTTCTCTGCTTTCTCTCCACTGCCCATTCCATCACTGATTGCAAACAAAATTTTCTCGCCATCAAGTTTGACGATGCTGTAGGTGTCACCACTCATTTTGGAGCCATTCTTAGTTTTCTGTGCGACACCAAACAAACAGTCATATTTTGGAGCACTCTTTAAGTTTACAACAGTGTATCCCGGTCTTGAGCAAGGATAGCTTTCAAAAACAGCCATTTTGCTTCCACAAACCTTGCTGACCACATCAACAATTCTTGGTTTGCCACTGTCACTATTTCTGACGACAACCGATGCCATTTGTGTCCATACATCTTTTTCAAAGACAACCGCATCAATGCAAATGATGTTGTAATAGGTCAATTCATCAAGAATTTTATTTTCTCTTGTCGTGTCAAATGATATGTTTGATTCCACTTCTTTTGACAGTCCACTCATGATTTTTGAAATACCCAAAAGTTGTTCGGCAATTATCAATTTGCTTGTGTCTACATCATGAACCATGCTCATATATTTTTTGTATTGCCCTGTCAAGGTGTTGATACTTCCCAAAATTGCGTTTGTCTGTTTGCACCTTGAAGTCAAATATGAAGGAATGTCCAGAAGTGTAGCTTTTCCTTTTTCAAAAGAAATGGTAATCAATTCATCAAAAACCTGTTTGGTGTTTTCTGCAAAAGTTCTGTGACAATGGTTTCTTTCTGGACAGAAAGAACAAATCTTGTCCGTAATTTCTTGTTCGAGCAAAGTTTTCACTTCATCAAGTGTCATTCCTTGTTTCAACATATTGCGATATATGATGTTCATCTCATTGAAAATTTCAGACAAATTTCCAAGTCGCCTGTGCAAAATCTCCCTGTTTCGATTGACAACATTTTTCATTGCAAGCCTATCCTTTGAGAGATTGAAAATGACAGCGATTTCACTGCACAAACCTTTTGGCAAGCATAAAAAGATCAAACTTGAGATTGCAACGGGCAAAATTTCAACATAGCCAAATGACAAATAAAGATTGAAATAATATCCAATAATAAGTTCCACACAAATGAGCGAAATTACCATGAAAATTCTATGACGCTTTTTAAAGAGCAAAACTGCCAACGCCCAAATGATGAATGGTGCAACATAAATTGGATTGTTTGTTGCAATCAACGAACCAATGCCACCAATAGATGCAACAAGCAAAGTCAAAAGTGGAGTTGAACAAAAAGCAAAAACAAGCAAAACAAAACTCATAAACAATTTCAAAAAGCTGAACGACGAGATGTTAAGCATCATAAGCCCACTGCAAATGGCCGCGATGATTGTGAAAAGAGAAACAATTTCCAGACTTGTCAATTTGTTTGTGAATCCACGAATAATGATCGCCTCAAAAACATTTATGCAGGCATACATAAACAAAACGCCCAACAAAACACTTACGCACGAAAGAATTGGAGAAAAGTCCGAAATGACATCAAAAACGACATTCGCTGTCTGGCTGAGAATGGCAAAAACAGCAAACTCCCACTTTTTCATGTTTTTCTTGCATAAGATGTGAATGAAATATGGCACAATCAAGCAAAAAATGCAAACCAACACACAAATTGCAAATTCCATTGTGGGCTGATAGATTACCCCAGCGATTATGTAAGCAGGGACCAGCAACCAAACTTTTTGATTTGCCCAAGTGAGTGCAAAAAGCATTCCAAAAGCGAATGGAAAAATTACATAATTTATGCTTGCATTAAAAAGGACAAAAAACAATGCCAAAAAGATGGCAAACTGAAGAATAAATGACAAATATTTATTAATTTTCAAATTCATAAAAACTCCTATCCTGATTGTAGTTCAATGATGTAATTTTGAGTGTTTAGAAATTTGTCTTTTTATGTCTTCATTTTGTTTATTTTGAGTTTTTTGAAATTGAAAGATAAAAAACTGGGTATTGACTATTCTCTTTTCTGGTGTTATACTTTTCTTAGAAGGTGAACAAATGTCAAAAAAAAGCAAATTGTCAGAAGTTGTTTTTGAAGTTTTTGCTGATGTGAAAAAAAACTATCCTAATGGAGAAGTGGATTACTTATCTTTCGTCGAAATTTGCAAAAAAAGAATTGGAAATGGAATTTCAAGAAACAAAATCAAATCGGCACTTATCTCTCTTGAAAGAAATGGTGTCAAAATAGTCTCCAGTGGCAAAAGGATGGTCGTAACTCTTGACACAAGGCCATCACCTAAAATTGAACAAAATGAAGTCCCAAGTGTTGAACAATATAAAGGGATCTATTATGTTTATGGCAAACATAATGCAACCATATTTGTTGAAGAAACTCAAAAAAGTTACAGCATTCAACCTCTGGATGGAATGAGAAACAACGCTTCTGTTGAATTTATTGTCAACAAAGATAATGATGTACATATTCTGGATTACAAAAACCCACCTGTTACTTCACTTGGCTTCATCAGCAAAGATAAAGAAACAGGAGAAATATATTTCTACGAACAATCTGTTTATGGAGTAATCACAAAAAAATACTTGGTTTTAAACACTAAAATGACAAATAATGCTTTTGGACATGTTGTAACAGCAAAAATCAACGATGCAAGCCAGTGTTGCACAATTGATAAAGTGTTTGGTACACTGTCATCTCTCAAAGAATATGTCAGAGCACATGCCCACGCTATTGAAGCAGACAAACCTTTGACCGAAGAAGGAGAAGCACAATTAAATGCAATTCCAACTCACGTTGACCCAACCAAATATAATATAGTCACCGATTTGTCAGAAACTGATAAAATTGACCCAACAAAACCTACATATATTGACCTGCGTGACAAATTTTTCTGCACAATTGACCCATTTGATTGTCAAGATATGGACGATGCCGTATATACTGAAATTGATGAGAACGGAAATATTGTGACATATGCAGCAATTGCTGACGTGACTGAATATATCAGACCATTCTCTCCAATCTGGAACGATGCGGCAGAGAAAAATTTCACACTCTACACTCTCCTTGGAGCATATGATATGTTGCCACACAAAATTGCCAGTGGAATATGTTCACTTAACCCAAATGAAGACAGACTGACAATGTGCGTCAAAACAACCATAAATCCAAAGACTGGAGATGTTATATCGGGTGAAGTTGTTCAAGCCATCATCAACAGCAAAAAGAAATTCAGCTATAATGAGGTTCAAGATATTTTTGATAGTTACACAAATGAAAACATTGACGAAAATTTTGCAATCGCACTCGATGAAAGCAAAAAATCACACAAAACCGTTGAACCATCAGATTTGGTTGAAGCGTTGATTTTCAATTTAAAAGCATCACAAGCTGTTTGGAAAAGATTGCACAAATCTCAAACATTAAGATTAAATTCAAATGAAGAAGTTCAATTCTATTTGGACACCAACAGAGAAAAAATCGAAAGAATTGAAAGAAAGAAACATCTTCCATCAATGGAATTGATTGAGGCTTTGATGATTAACGCCAATGAATTCACTGCAACGAAAGCCAACGCAAAAAATCTTCCTGTGCTCTACAGAACACATGGAATCTCAACCGATTTCAAAATAGAAAAATTCAATTCATTGATTTCTTGTTTGGATTGTGACATGGAATGGGACGGTTTAAATGCATCATTACAGAAAATCCTCAACCATTTCAAAAACTCCGAATATGAAGAAATTGTCAATGAAGTCGCCAAGACCTGTCTTGACAAAGCAAGATATTCCCCAGTCCCTCACCCTATCGACAAAGATACGCAAGAAGTTTTGGAAGATTTATGTTGCCACAATGCCCTGGGACTTGATTATTATCTGCATTTCACATCGGGAATAAGAAGATTCCCTGACCTTATCAACCAATTTGGGCATAAATGCCTTTGGAATAAAATGTTAAGAGAAAAAGGTTTGTCATCAATCGTTCTTGACGAAATACCAAAAGAGTATGTTTGCAACATGGCACAAAAGGTCTCTGCGAGAGAAGTTGAGATTGACAAAACAAGCAAAACAATTGAAGAACTTGCCTTGGCAATTTATGCCGAAGAACATGTGAATGAAGTTTTTGAAGGAAGAATACGTTCAATAATAGATGATGAATTGGTTGTTGTTACAAACGAAAATATGAGAGTAAAAATTCCTGTTTCAGACATTGTCGGACCAAGAAAGTATGAAGTAACAAACAATAATGTAGCAGTCGTTTCAGGCAATCAAATTGTTGCCATGGTTGGCGGAACTGTCAAATTCAAAATTGCAAGTGCAAACAGATTTTCCAGAAGTATCGTTGGAAGCACTGACTTGACAAAGAAATTTGAAATTCCAAAAAGAACCACCACCGACACCATCAACGCAGACAATCTCGCAAGATGCTTTGACAGATATTCACAGAAAGTAAGCGATGAATATAAAAACAAGAGAAAGGAACTAAGAGCAAAAAAATTTCAAACCAATCAAAAATACAAAGACTCGAAGTCCCGCTATAAATAAAATTTTGATTTCAAAAAAATCTTATCAATCATGATAAGATTTTTATTTTTTACTATTACAAATGTGCTTCAAAAGAATCTTCTTTTGCCTTTGGTTTTTCCTTTTCTATCGAAACCTTTTCTTTTTCAATCTCTTTGAATGGTTCAACAAAATCTTTCATCACTTTAAGACTTTCTTTGTTTTTTGTTATTTCTGAAAACAAATCAAATTTTTTCATCAATTGATCCAATATTTTCTTCAAATTTAATCCATTCTTGCAAAAAGTGGGATTGGTTTTGTTGATATTATTAATTAAATTATTGTATTGATTCAAAACCAAATTTCCCTTTGGCCCCAATTTGGGTAAAATAGGAAGCATTGACATGACATAAAGATGAGATGACACCCGCAAAAGTTCTCCTATCCTTGCATAAAAAGATTCCAATTCCCTAAACATTCTCAAAATTGCATCTTCTTCCAGAAAGAGGTCTTGATAAGACAAAAAGACGTGCCACTCTTTGTAGATATAATTGATGAAATCTACATGATCAAACTTGACAATTTCATCAATTTTTGTCGTGTGAATGATGTTGTCTTCATCAAAGCGAACCTCTTTTTCAACAAGTTCCAAAATGGCTTGCTGAGATTTTCCAACAATGGTGAAAGTTATTTTGAAATTGAGAACAATGTTTTCAAGTGCCCTGGAAACATAAACAACATTTCCCTTTCTTTCTTGAAAAAATTTCATTTCTTTAATCAAATAATCTTTAATGTTTGGCTCAATCTTGTAAGTGCCGTAAATGGAAAAATTGCCCAACAATTTGTTGTCATATTTGATTTGGGCATACATAATTTTTAGGTACTCTTGAAGTTCTTGATTATATTCAATTTCTTCTTGGTCACCAAATCTATAATCGTCAAGATTAAAGTTCTTTTTGTCCAACGATTTCATAAAACAAATCCTTTTGTCTTTTTCATAATTATACACTTTTTGAAGTGAAAGTCTATACATTTTTGACAAAAAGATTTCAGAAATTTTTAAAAAGAAAAATATAGCAAAATTCCACAAAGAACGTTATAACAAAAATCATGCATATAGTTCTCATCTTGCAAAAGCGCTTCCTCTTCTGGATTGGACAAAAAGCCACATTCAATCAAAATGCTTGGATTTTCTGTGCAGTTGAGAATGTAATAATCTCCCACCTTTGCCGTTTTCTTCGCATATTCAACATTTTTATTCAAAACCAACTGCACCTTATCAGCCAAAACCTGTCCGCTCTCAGAACCGTCAGCATAAAAAACCTGAGCACCTCTTGTTTGAGAAGATGGAAAACTGTTCATGTGAATACTGACAACCAAATCTGGATCAACATTCTCAATAATTTGCTTACGTTTCTCCATTTCACTTCGCTTTTTGTTGCTGGCAAAAGGAGAATAAAGTCCATTCATATCACTGCGAGTCAAAACAACTTTAAAACCATACTGCTCACACAAATTTTTCAAAACCAAAGAATACTGCAAATTCAAATAACTTTCTGTGACATCAGTTTCCTTTCCAACCGCCCCGCCATCTTTTCCCCTAGATGCTATAATAGGACAGTAAGCATAAGCAGTCATGTATTATTCAACACAAAAATCTAGAAAAAAGGAGGTTTAAGGACTCTTATCTTACACACTTAGGAAGATAGGTTTAATGCCTATCTTCCTTTATTTTAAAGCATTTCGGTATGTCGAAATCAAATTCATTATTCATAATGTTTTGGATATTCATAAACATATCAACAGGATTATAATTTGGTTTATTTATTTCCGGATATGCTGTAATATATAAATCTAATCCAAATACACTACGAGCTTTTTTGTCAAAACCTTTAATTATAAATATATCAATAGGACCTTTGAATTTTTTAGACCTAACACTGCCTATTCTCTCATAGCCACAAAATAATAAAGAGGAATCTTTAAATACTATGCTGTTTAAAAACACATACTCTGCTTGAACATTTTTTACCATAATTGGTTTATCTTTATTAAATCCTAAACCCGTAAATTTTCTCATAATACCCCCACACAAAAGTAAGATACTGATTTTATGATTAAATTCCTAGCACTTTTTTTGACTTGGGACATAAATGCCCCACAAAATAGTAAAATTTAATGGAATTTAAAATGAAATATGTTATAATCAATTAGAGGTCATTATGGAAGAAACACAATCTAAAAAAGTAATAATCCTATATATTCTTAAAATTCTTAAAGAGTTTTCTGATGAAGAACACCCAATAACTCAAAGTGATATCATCGCAAAATTAAAAGACTACGGTATC
>ULSO01055555.1_pt1 | contig 32400 bp, 23 predicted proteins | sample 1956701 | NCBI WGS metagenome assembly ULSO01 (sample SAMEA4835708, study PRJEB28245) | human gut metagenome | biome: gut microbiome; material: fecal sample | place: Denmark | collected 2008 | reverse complement strand
GCAAAGGAATACAGGCAATCGCACTTGGAAAACAAGTTCAAACGGGTGTTTCGTAATATGAAAGTCTATTACATATACGGCTCGGCAGGGTGCGGAAAGACAAGTTATGTATTCCAAAAACACGGCTACGACGACGTGTACCGAACGACAAATTACGAGTTCGGCTGGATAGACGATTACAACGGCGAAAAGATATTGTTTCTTGACGAGTTCCGCAGTTCGTTCAAAATCTCGGAAATACTGGACTATCTGGACGGGCAGCCTATCCGCATACGCGGGCGGCACTATAACCGCGTGGCTTGCTATGATACCGTGTATATCGTTTCTAACCTCTCATTGAAAGAACAATATACAAATATACAACAAACAGAGCCGAAAACGTGGGCGGCGTTTTGCCGACGGATAACGGCGGTATATGACTTTGACAAAAGCAAGGATATTCCCGTAAACAAATTCACGGGAGAACTAAAAAAGCCGCCTACCCTCATAGAGATTGCAGACGACGGAACAATGCCTTTCTAATTCCGTTCGGGTGGGTTCTTGGGTGGGCTTTATCAAATTATTTAGGGGGAACAAATTTGAAAAATGCAAAGGCTTTACTGCTTGGCATAAGCGTGATTTATTTTAATGACGAAAGCAAAAACATATATGCCGATTTGCCGCCGAATAAAGAACAAGCAAAACGGCTGTCAAAGCGGATCTATAAAGACGCAATGACAGCCGTTTGCACGGAGCAAGCCAGCGGCAAGGCATTAGCCCCGGCTTGCGACTAATTGTTTGCCGTATAGCGGATAGTCCGAAAGCGGTAAATCGACTTGGCAATAGTATTCAGTTCTATTTATCTGATATAATACAGTGTGCGTTTTTGCGGCTTTCAGTTCCACCAAAAAAAGCAGGTAAAATGAATATTTTTACCTGCTTTTTGCTTATTTTTCGCCCGTTTTTGAATTTTTGCCCCCAAATCCCCCCACAAATAAAATCTCATTTTATCTGCCCTTCGCAACCGCGAGGGGCTTTATTTTGCGGCGTATGTCAGAACAGTTCTTGCCAAAGCAAAACCGTTATAGCTCCACAAAACAATACAGCCGCCCGCAAAAGCGGGCGGCTGTTTTTTTATTTGGCAAAATTCAATTTTTAATAAAAATAAAGTCCGCTTTCGCAATTATCTCTGCCACCCCCAAGCGCGCACATCATTTATTCGCACCGCAAAATTTTGAAATAATTTGCATGCATAATTAAATACGTGCGCATATATATGCCGTCTAACCGCGTTTTTGGGAAATTTTATCGAGCTCGACGAGATAGTAAACCGACCAGTCGTAAGACTTGCAGAATTCTCCGCGATAATTGCCTTTGCCAGTAAGAAGATACTGCCAATAATCGCACGAAATGAGCGATTTATTGAGCGAAAGCGAAGCGCGCCTCCACTCTATGCAGTTGACGTCGATGTCCCGCAGAGTTTTTCGCAGTCGCCAGACTGCGTCGCGGTACAATATTTTGCACTTTTCGACGTCGCCGTCAGGCCAGAGTTGCGATATGGCGTCGCTCATGGTCAGCGTTTTGCCATTGTAGGCTATGAGGAGCGCGAAAAGCTCCTTGGATTTTGCAGAAGAAAATCTGACATTTTTATTATCTACAAAACAATCGAAAGTATCGAACATCTCGACTTTAAGTATGCGCTTTTTGTTTTCTATAAGGGACAGCAACCTCATAAGCGTCTGAACGTTGTAAGGCTTGTACATAAACCCGAGCGTATGTTCCCTCACGCTCTCGGGCAGATCTTTTTCCGTTATAGACAGCCCCGTTATGAATATCAACTTTAACGCGGGGGCGATTTGTATCAGCTTTTGCGCAAGCTCTATGCCGTTTACATTGGGCATATTGACGTCTAAAAAGGCGGCGTCAACTCCGTTTTTCGCCACATAATTCACAATGGCGACTTCGTCGTCGCGGTAAAACTTATATTCAACGTTCTGCTCTTCGATTATCTCGTTCAAAAACACGTGCAGAGCGCTCATTTCATCGTCCACGACAATAATTTTCATATACTTTCACCTTCGATTTTTCGCCCTATGCGCATAGTCATCTCCGTACCGACCGAAATTATATTTTACGGCATATATAGGAAAGCAGATACCTCTCCACCCGCATTGCGCGTGCCGCAAGAGAGACTGAATTAACCATAAAACGCGCATATTTTTGATTATTTTTACGGTTTAATTATACTATAAACGCAAAATTTCCGTCAATGTGCGCGATAAAAATAAATTTAAAAATATTTTATAAAACGCGGAAAATTCACCTGTTTTTTAGCACTTTTTTTGCGGAACGTGCTTTAAATTATAAAAAAATATTATGAGGTGTAATATGAAAAAGAAATTTCCGATTGCCCTGTTGGCGCTTGCCTGCGGTTTAAGCTGCGCATTCGCACTTTCCGCATGCGGCGACAATAACGAGGACACTCCCGGCGCAACCATTTCGCGCGAAACGCGCAGTCGCGTATGCAAAGATATCGGCGATACGATGATAGACGCCGCCTTTTCTGCCGCAAACGCAAGCAGCATTATGACGGCTTCGTCGGACCTTTCTTCCGGCTCCGCTCTGACTGAGGATGAAATTTATACCGACGAAAACGCCGATATGCGGCAATGGGTTATGCTGGCTTCGTCCTACATTTACATGACAGCGGAATTCTATTCCAACGACCAATTTGTAATTTCGGACAAAACGGTCGCGCTGTCGGGTTCGATCGTTTCGGGCGGAACGACCATAGAGACGCAACTTTACATAGCATCTTTTATGGATGAAAGTACGGGCGAAGTAGATATCGACATAGACTTTACCTCGCTTGCAAATTATTCACCGTCGCAGACGCAAACCCAGCATTCTTATGTAAAAGTTACGGCAGATTATGATTTCGAGGCGCAGGCGGCCGAGAGCATAACAATCAAAATTCTGACCGATGTCGGCTCCTCCCCCTACATAATCAGCGCGAGGTATGCAGAAGGCGTCATAGCAGGCGTCGACCCCGACAACGCACAGGCCGTTGCGCAGGTCAGCGAAGATACTACGTCGCTTAAAAATGCTTTTGAACAAACCTTTGAGGATAAAATTCAACTGGGCGATTTTTCTCAGGAGATAAGTGACGCAAACGATTATCTTACGCAGAAAATCGAACAGGCTCAGACGGTTGAAGTGCAAAGTATAACGCTCGACAAGACAACGCTCACCATATCCGTGGGCGACGAAGAGACGCTTACCGCGACAGTTACCCCCGCAAACGCTACAAACGGCACAGTAACGTGGAGCGTTTCGCCCTCGGGGATAGCAGAGGTTGAAAACGGCAGAGTTACGGCGATTGCGGAAGGCACGGCAACCGTTACGGCTGCGGCGGGCGGCGAGAGTGCAACATGCACGGTTACCGTCGAGGCGGTCGATAACGAAGTTACCCAAGCGGAATGGGACGCGGCTGCCAAGACCGAAATAAATAAAGTTACCATTTCTTCCATGCAGAGCGGTTTTCCCATGCCTATCATAACAAAGTATGACAAAGACGGAAAAAAGCTCTATACCGAGTTCTTAGAAGGCTCGTCTGACGGCACGAGTATAAGTTATTCCAAACACATTACCATAGCCGCAAAGGTAGGCGAAAGCTATTACGTTTTTAATAAATCAGGCGAAAGAAACTGGACGAGAGAAACAATTTCGGCAAGCGAATTTGACAGTCAGATGACCATGGCATCCTCTTCCGACGCAATCGTAAGCGGGCTCGAGGGCAAATATGCGGATTTTACTTACTCTGACGGCGTTTATTCGGCACAGAACATTACAATACCTTCCGTCGGCGTAGCCAACGAGATGGAAATCACATTTGAAAACGGCGCAATAAAAAATATTGATATATACATAAACAATGCCCAGATGGAGATGGATATAACTTACCAGCCCGGAATAGCCGACATACAAATTCCAGAAGGTTACGACAGCGTTTATTACGGCATATTTACGGGCGAAAACGGCTGGGATATTTACTATGACACAAAGATCGTTTTCAGAGAGGATTTGACGTGCAACATTGAAAATACCGAATTTACTTATACGATAGAAAACGGAGTTTATATAATCGATATGACGTCCGTACCCAACGGTCAGATGTATTATGTCACTGTTCAGGGCAATATTTTATGGCTTTTTCTCAGTCTTGAAGACACAACCGACACTTCAAACGCGGTGCAGTTCTTCTATGCAGGGCAGGAAATATCCGACGCCGACCGCGCGATTATCACACAGAAATTCGGCGACGGCATAGTGGGAAACAATGCTTGAACACGTAAAGCAGGCGCAAAAGGTTTACTTTTAATTGCAACTCATGCGGCACAAGCTACCCGCATACAGGCAATTAAGCAATCGCATACCGCGAGGATATTTGAATTAAAGCTGTTGCACCGCAGAAAAATGCAACAAAGAACAAAATAAGCGCCCGCGCAAAACTTGCGCGGGCGCTCATTGCATTTATCTTGATTTAAAGCACAAAAAAAATGTCCCGCAAATGTTGCGGGACATTTTTAATATCTTATTCTTTGCCCTCTTCGGGTTTTTCTTCGCCGTCCGTCTGCTCGCCCTCGAGCATAGCAGCTTTCTGCCTGCGGTATTTGGGCATATCGATTATATAGATGACTATGCTTACAAGCACGAAACCTATTACTGCACCGATGATAGCAGCCAGAATTATGTTAATTCCGCCCTGCGCTTCGATCTTGTTGCTTCTGAACGATATCGTGCACATTTCGTTATAGAACTGCTTATAGACAGTCGTCAGCGTAGCCGTGCTTGCGCTGAGCTCGTCTTTATAACTATCGAGGACGGAAAGGAAAGAACTTATATCTTCCTCTATCTGTGCGTCCTCCTTTCCCTCCAACCAGTTCTGCGTAGCTTTTATATCCGAAATCTGGTTCTGCAACTTTGCATTAGCCTCGGTATATTCTGCAATTATATTGTTGAAAGGAGCTATTTCGACGGTAATCGAAGTCTGTCCGCTCTCCTGCAAAACTTTTATCAGTTCGTCGCGCTCTGCCTTTGCGGCGGCAATGACGTTTTCGTTGTTGGCAATGCTCTTTTCAAGCGAAGTTATTTTAACCTGCGCGTTGCTCCTGAAACTTTCGTAATCGAGCACGTAGTGATTGTTGTCGAGCTGGTAATTGACCTCGCTCTGATCATCGCTGTCAAATATTGCCGCAGCTTCCGCGCGGTACTCGGCGAGCGTCTTTCCGTTGACCACATATGCCGAACCGTTGAGGATAACGGAGGACATCATATTGTCGTAAGTGGAAAGTATATAGCTGCGCTGGTCTGCAAGAAGGCTTATTTTCTTTTCAAAAGTATCGGTATAAGCCGCCGAATATATTTTAAGGTTGTCGTCGTGCGAAAGCGTTTCGACTACTTCAAGGGCATGTTTTACAGGATATGCCGCAAATGCGCGGATGAAAGCCGCAGCCTGGTCGCTGTCGCTGAAATACTTTGCAGATACCGTAAGCGTGATGTATGACTGAGCTACGCCCGTCGAACTGTCCTCTGCGGACACAGCCATTTCGGCGATATTTATCTCGTCTTTATCCGCCATTTCTTCGACGTTTATATCAGAGAAATTTTCATTGGAACTTCTTATCTCTACAAGAGTATCCGTATTTGTTACGTCGCTCAGCCTGTACTTTGTGCCGTCGGGGTAATACCCTTCGCTCATGCCGGGGAAATACATTTCATAGCTCAGAGAGTATGTTTGCTGGTTCTTGTTGTACCAGAACTGCACGACTATGACAAAGATAAGCAGAAAGGCGGCCGTAACGCCGACGACCCACCAGACGCGTCTGAATATTACTTTGAAGATTTCACCGATGGATATTACGTTTTCTTCGTTTTCCATTAAAACTCCTTTGCGTCCGCCAGATTAAGCGCAGACTTTTTTCATTGAAATTATACAATATAACCTGCCAAACCGTCAACAAAAATCAGGCAGCGTCTTTTTTTACATTTTCCGAATTAATGAGCACCGCCGCAAGCAAGCTGTAAACGAGCGTGGGCAGAATATAGAATATATGATTGTCCAGCAGGCTTAAAATGAGGAGCGCGAAAATGCTGACCGCAATAAAAGTCCTCTCCGCCGTCGGATTTTTGATATACGAAATAATTGTATGCGCGCGGTGAGCCGCGTAAGAGATAAACGCGAACAGTCCGCCGACCGCGAGCAGTTCTACTATGGTATTGTGATACATGTCGGGCATTATAGGCAGCCCTATAAATCCCGGGTCGTTCTGCAAATCGTGATAAAATCCCGTACCGAACAGAGGCGAACTTTTAAACGCCGACATGCCAATTTCATACAGGTGGTCGCGCCCGCTGCCGCTCATGAAATTCTTCAAAAGCATCTCGACGACCTCTTTCACCACGTCCCTGAATACGAACGCCACGGCGCAACCGCAGGCGATAGCCGCGACAAATATAGCGCCGTTTATCAGCTTATGCCTGCCCTTTACGAGCAAAAGAACCGCACATATGGCTGTGATAACCGTACAACAGAGTATTGCCTGTCTGCTCATTGTGGCGTAAGCCACAGCCGTGAGAGCTATCATATAAAACGTGAAGAAATACCCGTGTTTATATGTATAGGCAAGATATGCCGCCGACGGGACAGAAATGGTTAAGAGCATGCCCATAGTATTGTACATGCCCCAGCCGAAATGCAGAGCTTCTCTGTTAAGTCCGCCGTCCACCCAAAGATTGTCGTAAGTGAGATATGCAACGCCCAGCTCTATGATGAGGCATAAAGTAATCGCCATAAACGACCAGGCAATGTACATAAAGGTGTTTTTATCCACGCTGATATTGCCGCTGCACACGGCGAACACTCCGAGGAACATAAACGCCATAAAGAAGCCGTAGAGCGCGTTCATGGGCAAATAATCTTCGCTTAAAATGCCGTTCAGAAGCATAGCCACGGCAAAGACACACAGCCCTATAAAAGTCGGGGTATATTTCAGAGTGCCGTTTTTGACGGCGATGACAATTCTGTAAACGCCCGTAGCGGCGAAAATGCCGATAGCCACGCCTATCTGCGCAACTATAGCGGGATTAAAAAAGTACTGGTCGGGAATTTGCCCGCCCATATTCGTCGGCGAATGCTGGACGGATATCATGATGTTCATGAATAGGAACACCGTTATAAGCGGCGTAATGTCCTTTAAAAGCAGCAAAATCGCCGCTCCGCACAGCGCCATATACCATATAATGACGATGTCCCAGCCGAGATAATAGCACAGCAGCGTAAAAGCCGCCGTTACGGCTATGAAATAATATGACGACAGCGCCTCCCTCGCGCGGGCGAGCACCGTTTGCGACATTTTTTTACTTTCTGTTGAATTCATTTCTCTCTTCCGACAAATTTCTACCCTTTCAGTATAACATACATACGATATTTGTCAAGTTTCTCGCACGTCAGTTATTGAGAACCTCTTCCACCTCTGCCGTGCGGTTGACGGGCCAAGGCGCAGTCTTTTTTGTTACGTTTTCAACGCGCAGGACTTTGGCGCGCACTGTCGCGCCGTCCATGGGCACAGCCACATAATCGCCTACCGAAACGACAAAAAACGGGCAGATATACCAGCGCTTCTGACCGCTCTCAGCCTGTACGAATACATAAGTTAATTGTTCGTCGTCGCTTATGACGCCGCCGCTGAGCGAATGTATCATAAGTTTGCCCCTTTATCGCTTTTTTACGCGCGTTGACGCGCGCAACCTTTTATACATTATACAACTTTATGTATGTTTGCGCAAGTCTATGAAAATCAAAAATGCCGCCGCGGAGCATAAAGTCCGCGGCGGCGAAAGCCTTGCTTTTACATAAGAAGCAGAATGCTGAAAAACTGACATACCGTGCCCAGAAGGACGAACACGTGCCACACGCAGTGCATGTACTTTCTCTTTTTGCCGAGCGCGAAGAAAACTATGCCCACGGTATAAAGAATTCCGCCCGTAAGCAGCCATACGAAACAAGCCGTGCTGACGTTTGCCAGAAGCTGCGGCACGGCGGGGATAATCATCCAGCCCATAACGACGTACGCAATCTGCGAAAGCACTTTGACCGCGCGCCAATGCATATTTATCGCGTTGAAAGTTATGCCCAGAACCGCGAGCCCCCACTCAACGCCGAGAATGACATATCCCATTGTCGTGCCCCAAAACGTTAAGAGGCAGAACGGAGTATAACAACCCGCAATGAGCAGAAAGATAGTGCAGTGGTCGAATATTCTGAATACGCGCTTTGCCGTTCCCTGGGGAAGGAAATGATAGAGCGCGCTCATCGTATAAAGCGTTATAATGCTGAGAGAATACACAGCCGCCGCGGCGTATTTATAAGGCGTCGGGTCAAAGGACGCGACGACCATAAGTATTAAAAGGAACAGAACCCCCAGTCCGCCGCCGACAATATGTGATATAGCGTTGAAAAGCTCCTCTCCCTTGCCGTAGAGCGGCTGGTTGGTCATGCCAAGCGCACCTTTCTTTTCCGCAAGTGCCGTATCGTTCATTTTTGTTACCGCCTTTTTTATTTCTTTACGCTCTTATTATAGCCCTGTTGCGCGGTAAAATACTACCTACGCCTGCAATTTTTCCTCCCCTCTTTGCAAGCCCCCTTCCACCGCCTTAAACGCCCTCTCTACCGCTTAAAACCAAAACTCTACCGTCGGTAGAATTACACATTTTAAAGCGCATGCAAACGCTTTTTCTCCGCATCGGATACGCCCCGTCGACTACAATCGGGCGAAAGACATTATGAGTAAAAACACATTATTTTTACTTAAAATCTTTTATTCAAAGCAATAAAAACGCCGCCCGACGTTTCCGTCGGGCGGCGCCTCATTTACGCCGTGGCAATGCAGCGCATTTCAAGTTATTTTATTCCCAGCTCATTTCGATGCTGCCGATATAGGTGGCATTGTCGCCCACGGTACCGGTATGAAGCAGACCGAAGCCGCCGAAGGTGTTTTCGGTTATGTCTGCCACAAGGTCAACCTTTTCGGCGTAGCCCATTGCTGCAGCCGCTTCAGACTGAGGCTGGTCCGTTTCGACATGTGCATAGAGTTTGCTGCCTTCCGTCCAGACATGTATTGTGCATTCGGTGAGATATGTAGATGAACGGATGGGGTCGCTTATCTCCTTGCTCTTGCCGTCTGCGTGCTGCATGAGTACGAATTCGCAGCTGTCGCCGCTGGTTCTGTAAATTCTGAGGCCGTAACCCGTGAGAGTTTCGGTATCGAATTTAATCATAATATCCATGTACTGATAGTCGGAGCCGAAGCCCTGCGAAGCCGTCTTGCCGGGCGCAACTTTGAGCGTTACGTCCATATCGCCGAAGGTTTCGCCGATAGGCGTGTACCTCAGTCTCGCGCCGCGCTGTATCTGGTAAATACCAGAGTAGTCGAGGAAGCCGTTCTTTGCGCCCGTGCCGTATGCCCAGGCGTCATTCGACGTAGTTGTCCAGTTGTTGACCTTCGCCGAATACTTGGTGCTTTCTTCCGTACCGTCGAGAGGAATGTAACCGGGCTGCGTGTCGGCGGGTATGTAACCGTCAACAGACCACATGCCTTGTATAACTTCAGGCTGAGCTGCCGTCGAGAACGTCGAGAAATCGGTTGCGAGCGTTTTGCTCGTCGTTATACCCTGCTGCGTAACCGCCGTAGGGCACACTACCGTAACGGGCTCCGCATAGTCGGAACGTATCGTCTTTGTTTCTATCGAAACTTTGAGATACTTGCCGACGTAAGCCTGTGTGAGAGGTATAGACGTAAGTGGCGTATCGCCTCTGCCTACTGCGATTTCTATGGGGTTATCGCCGTTGGCATTGTCGCATATCGACCAGATAATTCTGGACATATCCGCTCTTCCGTCGAGTTCGAGAGTATAATCTACCTTAGCCGTGCCGTCCGCATTCTGCGAGATGACGGGCTGAGTTATGAATGTGGGTGCGGGAAGTATTGTAGGTCTTACCGTAATTGCCACAACGCCTTCAAGTCCCGATGCGTCCTTGGCAGTTACTATTACGGTAACAGTTTCTTCTTCCTGATTTACGCCCTCTATAAGGCAGGTCTTGCCGTCCTCGGAAGGGGTGAGTTTAACATACTTTTCATCGCCCTCTTCTATGGACCAGGTTACATCGCTTATCGCGTTGTAATCGGTGCTCTGAGGACCGAGCACGTCGTAGCCCGCAGTTACGGTATCTACGCCCGACTCAATAGTTGCAGTCGTGGTGTAAGACGTGCCGAACCAGGGATTTTCAGTCTTCGCCGTGTAAGCCTTCATAGACGTGGGTATATCCTGCGCTTCGAGCGCGGTTACCTTTTCCTTCTGTCCCAGAGGATCCCAGTCGTCGTTGCCGCGGAGAAGGTTGTAAACATTGTATATAACCGTGCCGTCGGTATCGGTAAGTTTGAACGCTTTGAGAGCTTCGGTACCCGTGAGGTCAACGCTCTTGTCGGCATCCTTGCCGCCGTTATCGAGTGCTATCGCCTTGCCGTTGTGGGTAACGTTGGAGTAATAGCTGCGGTATGTATCGCTTAAAATATCCGACCAGCCTATCGTAACGGGAACGGTGTATTCGTCGGTGAACGAGCAGTCGATTACGGTGAAAGGACCTGCGCCCTTTGCAAGGTACTGCTCTACCTTATCCGTTACGTTGTAGTGCACGAGCTTCATCGTGCAGTCGAGAAGAGTTACGCCGCTCGAACCGCCCCAAGGCTTGCCGCTGTAAAATTCGAAATCACAGCCGAGGTAAACGGCTTTGGACGAACCGTTGAGCGAGTCGTCGGTGCTCTCCATATGGCAGTTGACGTAAAGCGCGCGCTCGCTGCTTATGAAGGGCATCATGTTGAGACGGCTTATAAATCTTACGTTTTCGGCATAGAGTTTGTCGCCGCTGTAAGAGCCTATCTGACCCTGCGTAACGTTATTTGTTCTCTTTTCCCTGTTGAGTGAAGGGTCAAGAGGATATTCGAGATCGACGTTGCAGTAATCGCCGAACGTTATGTTCTTGAGCGTAAGTCCGTCGCCCGTGATGTTGAACATAGTCCAGTTGCCGCCGTCGAAGCCTTCGTTATGTCCATAGTTTGCCGCAATGACTACATTGCGCGCGTCGTCCGTAAGACCTATAATCTGAAGGTTTTCGCACGACTTTACTATTCCGTATGCTTCCGAAGTGGAAGGCGAGTCGGGATTGTGTATCCAGTAAACGTAAGGTGCCACGTACATGACCATGGGGTCTTCTTCCGTGCCGTCCACGAGGTGGTCCATGGCCTGCTTGAAGGAGTTGTAAACGTTTGCATAGCCCTCAATCTCTTCGTCGGACAGTCTTCCGTCGACATATATAGCCTTTTCGCCTATTTCTACGGTCTTTTCTTCGCCTTCATATCCGTAGGTAAACGACATGCCGTCCTTTGCGAGCGTTACGGGGAACTGCTCAACGACTTCCTCGATGGGCTCGGGTTCTTTTTCAGTAAACTTTGCGTAAAGGGTCATGTCTCCCTTTATCTGCGTGTTGAAGTTGAACAACGTCGTTCTGGCGCTGTCCGTGTACCAGCCGTTAAAATCGAAATCTGTCTTTTCGGGAGACCAGTCAAACGCAAGATCCCCTTCCTTTACCGTCTGCTCTCTCAATTTGGTCGTGTTATCCTCACCGAGGAACGTAACGGTGTAGTAATTTTCCATGACGACAGGCTGTTCTTCGCCTCCCTGCGTATTGTCCGCGGGCGGTGCGCACGAAGCCAGAACCGTCATGCCGAAAATGCCTGCGAGCATAACGCTCAGCAATTTCAGCTTTTTAGTCTTTGATCCTCTCATCTTTTCGCTCCTATCATGAATTTTAAGGCGATGCGACAAGCCGCCTTATTGCCGCTCAACGACCTCCGCATTTTCACCTCTTAATCACATAATAACAGCCATAAAAACGTTGTCAATAGGGTAAATCAAAATATTTTCACAGTTTTTCACGCAAAAAGTCAGCCAAAACCACCTGCTGGCTTTTATAAACAAAATCGTATGGCGTAATTTGGCAATCATTGTTTAAATTATCAAAAACGCCTGAAATCAATAAAGGACCGCCGTAGCTTTTTATTGAATTTTTCCGTAAATAAAAAAGCTCCCGCGCGCAGAACTTGCGCGCGGGGCCCACAAAGGCAGTCTGTTCGTAGCAGGGATGGTGCACTGAACGAAGTTTACTTCCTCAATGGTCTATTGAATTGCAGACGGCGCGGCAAATTAAAGCGCCGTCAAAATAAGGAGCGAACATTGACCGCGGCACGGACCGCACGCGTCAAAGATGATATCGCGTTAAAACAGACTCAGGATAAGACAGAGCTTGGCGCGTCGCATACGGCACTATGCGCCGCGCCTCAGACAAAATTATTTGTCTTCCTTTTCAGCCTGCTGTCTTAAAAGTTCTGCAGGAACTTTGGGCTGGTTGAACCATACACCGCATCTGCCTACGGAACGTTCGCCCGCAGAACGAGCGATTTTTACGATAAGGCTCTGTTTTTTGTCGTTGTTTTGCATTTTCATGTCAATACCTCCGCAAAAAAATTTGTAGCACAATAATAATACAAATTTGTCGTTTAAGGGGGAATACAGCCTGACATGCGCTTTTTGCGGCTTTAAATGCAGACGCGAAAGTTATATATGATTTATTTGACTTTTTATGCTTTTGACATAGAAAAATCAATTTTTATCCGAGCTCGCGGAGGGCGCGCCGTAAACAATCTTGCCTGCCAGCATGGTTATGCATACGCTCGCGAGCGGATAAGCCATGGAAAAAGCCGCTCCGCAGCAGGGCAAAAGATAAAGGCATAATACGCTGAGCATGGTTACCGCGCCCGCCCCTACCGTGGCGAATGCGTTGAGGCTTTTCGCCCTGGCCTCGGACACGGGGTTGTCGGGATGAACGACGGGCGCAAAGAGCATTGCGGGAAAAATGACGACGAAAGAGCATGCAATCGCCGCTATATCGAGCGCGTGCGGCGGCACGAAATAAAGCATTACGACGAATACCGCATAGAAAAACATGAGCAGCGACATACAGCCCAGATGGCTCTTTGCGTGGTACCCGCCCATGCACCTGCGCGCCGCTATGAACACGACGGAAAATATCGCCGTCTGATAATAAAGGCGGAATATCAGCGCCGCGGCGAGCAGCAGAACAAAGTTGAATACCGTGGAAAGAAGCATTTCGAAGCAGTAAACATAAACTTCGAATTCTTTCTCTTCAATTTTTTTCCGCGCAATAAAAAAACGCGTTATCTTTTCGGCCAGCAGTTTAAACATAACTGACTGAAAGATAACGCATTAAGGTTTAATTTTCAAGTATCGGGGCGCAACGCACGCTTTTTACAGCCTGAAAGGCAATTAAAACGCGCACGGCTACACTTTTAAGCCCGACTGCCGACGAGCAGAACGCTCGCTTCGAACACATTGTTTTCGGAGGAAATTTCCAGCGTGCCGCCATATTTTTCAGCAATCGCGCGCACCTTTCTGAGCCCGAAGCCGTGCCCGAATTTATTCTCCTTGCTCGTTTCGCCCTCTTTGGGAACGGTGCCTTCATAGGGGTTGGACATTTCAATCGCCAGAAGATTTCCGCGCTGTTTGAAGTCAAGATTTATATACCTGCCCGAGGAAAGTTTGGAGCACGCTTCGCAGGCGTTGTCCAGAAGATTGCCTATCAGCACGCACAAATCAAGGCGGTCTATGTCGTCAAATCCCGCTATATAGCAAGTGCAGGAAAATTTTATATCCTTTTCCCTGAACAGCGCCGACTTTGAATTTATGAGCGCATCGACGGACGCGTCGCCCGTATAAACTATGCTCTGCATGGCGTTTACCGTGCGGCATATGCCGTCTATCCTCGCAGCCGCCTGCTCGTTGTCGGCTGATATGAGCTGGCGTATCGCAAACAGAGCATTTTTAAGGTCGTGCATTTCGCGCGCAGAAGCCGTCTGCTTTTCTATCACCGAAGCGGAGTACGCCGCCTCCATCTGAAGCTGCATTTTTTCCATCTCCAGGCGGCTCTGCTTTATGTTCTGCTTTGCATACTTTTCGAAAAGATAAAAAACATAAATATTCGAAACCGCCAGAAGGAGGCTCGCCACCGCGCCCGCCACGGCAAACACGGGGTCGGTGCTCGTGCCGAAACAACCTATCAGCACAATGCCCACCGCAACCGTAACCAGAGGGAAAAGCGCAAAAAGCGCCGCCTGCCTTGCGGAAATTCTTATATCGGCGAACCTGAAACGGTGCTGAAAGACCTTTACGCCGAACAGTGCGAGCGATTTGGAGGCGAACACGCCCACCGTGTAATAGATGAGGCTGTCGCGTATGCCCGCAACCGTCATCGAGAAAATCGCCGAGAGAAGAAACCCGACGATGAGTTCGCACAGGTTAATTAAAAGGAAGAAAACGACCACTCCCACGCAGCGCGCCTTTGCATCCACGTCGTAGAGGAATGAAAGGAATACTATAAAGACGAACAGGCAGACGAGCTTTACCCACGAGTCCGATATGTAATAATATATTACCGCGATGAGGGCGACGAAAGCCGCATAACAGGCGAGGCGCAACCACACCGAAAACCGCTTGGCTTTTGCAAGCGCGCCGAAAAACACGCTTATGATGTACGCTTCAAAAATTACGCTGCAGACGTCCGCCGCAAAAAACATTTCTTTCATATCAGTTTCCCCGCATTGTACCTGTTGAGTTCCGACATAAACTCATGCCTGTAACTCCGACTGACGGGAACTACCTTGTCGCCGCACGACAGCCGTATATTTTCCGCATCGACGGCGGCAACGTACTTTAAATTTACCAAAAAACTCTTGTGGCTCTTTACAAAGCCGAAGCCGGAAAGCCTCTTTTCGTACGAGGATATGTTGCCGTAATGCGACAATTCGCCGTCGCGGGTAACAATTTTTACCTGCTTGCGATAGACTTCGATAAAAATGATGTCCCCCACCGCTATATGCCTTACTTCGCCTTCGGTTTTTACTTCCAGCTTATAGTGATTGCGGCGATAGAGCTGAACGGCTCTTTTTATGTCCTTTGCAAAATCTTCTTCGTTTATCGGCTTGCGAAGAAACTGAAACGAACCCAGACGGAATATTTCGGTTATATAGCTGGTATGACCGGTAACAAAAAAGACTATGCTGCCGTGCCGCATTTTTCTAAGCTGCCTTATAGTTTCGATGCCGTTGAGCTGTGCCAGCTCTATGTCCATAAAAATTATATCGGCGGGGTGAGTTTCAGCCGCATGCAGAAACTCTTCGCCGCTGCGGTAACATGCGACGTCGCAGGCGAAATTTTCAGGAAAATATTTTTCAAGAAGCGAACAGACGTTATCTATACAAACCTGCTCGTCATCGCAAACCGCAACGCGTATTACCGATTTATCATCTGTGCAATCATTCATCTTTAATACCCGACGCACAGATTATATCAACAAAACGCGAATTTTGCAAATATATAAGACTTTTTGACGCCAAAAGAACAAAAAAATCTTAAATTAAATGTAAATAAGCCTTCAAAAATTTAAAAAAATGTCAAATTTGGAGTTTTTTTATTTCTATCGTTTCTCAAAAAATACCGTTCGCGGCGGCAACTCGCCTACACAAATCTTACCCCAAAAAATCGCAACACTTCCGTTGCCGAAGATTACCAAACCAAAATAATTATTTACAACCTACAATTCGTAATAATTAAAAACAGGCTGCGCCATTATTTTGGGCACAACCTGTTTGTTCTTAACTTTGTTACTCCGTGTTATAAATCTGAATAATTATACGCAGTAAAAATTTACAAAAGCGCAGTGTTATTGATTAATGTTTTCTTCTTTTGGTTTTTCGTTTCCCTCAGTCTGCTTTTTACTCGCCATGAGGACATCAACGTATTCATCGTAACCGGAAAATTTCTCCAAATTAGCAACTACTACCATTTTATAAGCTATATGTATTTTTAACATATAATATGTAATTAATGCCAGAACGCCACCTATAAGTATCCATATCATAAATACGCCGAACCAGCTTTCGAGTTGCATAACGCCATAAAATGTAAAATAAATATTATGAAAGGCTTAGGTGAAACTTAAAATCACTGAGAAAAATGAATAACATAAGTCAGAAAGAGTTTGCCGTCAGACTGAACACAACGCAGCAACGGGTAAGCGAGTGGGAATGTAACAAAGTCGAACCATCATTGTTTAATATTATTAAAATTTTAAAATTGTACAACATTACATTTGAAGAACTCATTGACGGCATAAAATTAAATTAGATGGCAGGAAAAAAGAGAAAGGGCAATTCCTTTCTCTTTTTGTCGCCTTAGCCAGATACTTTTCGGCTATTATATATTTCTCACCAATGACAAACAAATGATAATGAACATAAATCCGCCAATGCGGTGGAGTAAGATTTGTATTTTAAAAAAATATTTGAATTTATACAGTTCCCCGCCGTTTTGCGCAAACGCGTTGTAAAGGCGATATAAAATGTTCGGCATAGTTTCAAATTTTTATCAGGCGTTCCCCGCATATGGTTTTATTTAAAAACTTACATTGCGGCAAAACAAAAGCCGACCGGGCAACACAGCCCGGTCGGCTTTTTGTCAAATGAATTTCAGAAAATTATTATGTTAAAAGCATTGTTGACTTATGTGAGTATTTATACGCCCGAATAAGCGTTAAAGCCGCCGTCTATGGGAAGGACAACGCCGTTGACGAAAGACGAAGCCTCTTCGCTTGCGAGGAATATTACCGCGCCGATGAGCTCTTCCGCCTTGCCGAAGCGGTCCATGGGAGTGTTGCGCAAAATCTTTTCAGTGCGCGCCGTAGGCGTGCCGTCGTCGTTGAACAACAATTTTTCGTTCTGCTTGGTTACAAAAAAGCCTGGAGCGATTGCGTTGCAACGTATGCCGACCTTGGAAAAATGGACGGCGAGCCACTGAGTAAAGTTGGAAATAGCCGCTTTCGCGCCGCTGTAAGCAGGTATTTTTGTGAGGGGAGTGAATGCGTTCATGGACGATATATTGATTATCGAGCAGCCGCTTTTGCCTATCATATCCTTTGCAAATTCCTGCGTGGGAAGAAGCGAACCCATATAGTTGAGATTGAAAACAAATTCAATGCCTTCGGGATCGAGGTCGAAGAAGGTTTTCATCTTGCCCACATCTTCTGGATTGAAAAATTCGTTGTCGGTGTTTGCTTTAGGATTGTTGCCGCCCGCGCCGTTTATCAGAATATCGCACTTGCCGAAATCTTTTAAAATTTCTTCGTGCGCCTTGCTGATAGATTGAGGTTCGAGGACGTTGCATGAATATGCCTTGGCAACAAGTCCCCTCGCCATGAAAGCATCCTCAAAAGATTTTGCTTTTTCGTACGTGCGGTCGAGAAGCGCAACTTTTGCACCGCATTCGCACAGCGCTTCCGAGAGCATGGAACAAAGAACTCCGCCTGCTCCCGTTACAACTATAACCTTATCCTTCAATGCGCCTTCAAACTGAGGTAATTTCATATCTGTATCTCCCTGATAATTATTTTTTCAAATCTTTTTGAACCGCTTCAAACAGTCCGCACAAATAACATGCGCCCATAGCCCTGTCGTAAAGTCCGTAGCCGGGCTTGGCATCCTCGCCCCATACGTTTCTTCCGTGATCCGGACGGACATATCCGTCGAAACCGTTTTCTTCGAGCGCTCTCACTATGCCGTACACATCCACGTTGCCGCAGGATGTCATATGACCGTTTTCGAAGAAATCGGTATCGGAAGTATATTTGAGCTGGCGAAGATGAGCAAAATAAATGCGATTTGCATACTTTGACGCCATTTTTACGAGATCGTTGAACCTTCCCGCCCCGAGCGAACCCGTGCAGAATGTTATGCCGTTGTGTTTGTTGGGAACGGCTTTGAAAAGCCTGTCGTAATCTTCCTCTCTGCCTACAATTCTGGGCAGACCGAATATATCCCAGGGGGGATCGTCAGGATGCACGGCAAGGTTGACGTCCGCCTCGTCGCAAGCGGGCATTACGGCATTGAGGAAATACACAAAATTTTCAAACAACTTTTCGTGCGTCATGCCCTCGTACTCTTTCAAAAGCCCGTTGAGTTCTTCGGAAGTATAGCTTTCATCCCAACCGGGCAGGCGGAGGTTGTGCTTGTCGAGTTTTGCAAAGTCCGCTTCGCTGTACGAAAGAGAGGTGGAACCGTCCTCGTGCCTGAAATAAAGGTTGGTGCGGAACCAATCGAACACGGGCATGAAATTATAGCAAATGCACTTTACTCCCGCTTTGCCGCAGTTGATTATGTTCTGCTTATAAGCCTCAATATATTTATCCCTCGTGGGTTTGCCGAGTTTTATATCCTCGTGCACGGGTACGGATTCTATAACTTCCATCCCGAGCCCCGCATCATTACACAGTTTTTTGAGATGTAAAAGTTTTTCAAGGCTCCATACCGCGCCGACAGGCTCGTCATATATCGCCGTAACGACGCCCGTCATACCCTGAATTTGCTTGATGTAGTTTAAAGGTATGCAATCTTTTTCGCCATACCAGCGGAATGTCATTTTCATATGCTTACACCCTCACTTTGCATTGAGATTTTTATAAAATTTGTCTTTTAGCTGTTCAAATTGTATTTTTGCGCCGTCTTTCATAAATTGTTCAAGCACCCCGCCCAGCTTTTTCCAGCAGTCCTTTTCGTTTCCGACGAGAATGGGATAAAACGCTATTCGGTTGCTTTCAGCCGCGTTCAGATCGCCGGGCGCGTCGCCGACCATTACCGCTCTTTCGGGCGAATAGCCCTTTTTAAGAAGTTCGGCAATGCAATGAGCCTTGCTGCCGTCCTGCTGCGTGGTAACTACGTCGGTAAGGCCGAGAAGTCCGCACCGTTCCCACTCCTCCGTTACCGCGCCGTAATTCGCCGAAGAAACTATGGCTATGTCGAAACTCGCGCTTGCGTCCTTTAAGCCTTCATAAACGCCTTCGAAGGGAATTTTCGTCTCTTCGGGCAGCGACAGAATAGCTTTGTTGACTTCTTTCGACCAGTCATATGCCCTTTCGAACACATGATTGCCCGTTTTTTTCCACTCATCGCCGACAGCTTTTTCGGAGAGCTCTTTGGCGGACCTTGTCCAGCTTTCGAACGCCTTAACGTTTTCATCGTTGGGATAAAGTTCGCGCGAAAGGCGGGCAAAACCGAGAAAACGATTTATGCCGCGCGTGAGCTCGAACAGGTTTATATCGTTCCAGCGTTCAAGAACGCGCTCGACGCCTTCCGTTATGCCCCACGCTCTGACAAAGCAGGGTCCGAAGCAGTTGAAATGCTTTATGTTCATAGTATCCATTGCACAGCCGTCGCTGTCAACGCACAAAAGATACTCCTTGCACTTTTTAAAGTTCTTTAATTCCGCCGTCATTTTTTACCCTTTATAATTCAGAGGCAGGCTGTCCCAACGCCTTTTGAGTTCGAACGCAGCCATTTTAGGCTCGCGGTAGCGGGTGAATATGCCCTTTTTATTGCCGTCGCAACGGATAATACCTTCCGTCGTCTGGAAATCGGCAAAGTTCCATACCTGCTCGCCCATTATGCAGTCGTGCTTGTCGAAAACTTTATGATATCCCTCGAGATACTCCGTCTGGTAATTTTCAGCCCACATTACCGAGGGCAGTCTGGTTATGCCCTGAACGTTGTCCGTGCCGTATTCCGTGAACATTACGGGTTTGCCCGTCTTTTCCCACTTGTCCAGTTCTTCGTCGAGCGCGGCAAACGCGTCAACCATTTCAAGCCCGTTCCTTATATACCATCCGTAATAGCGGTTAAGCATTACAAAATCGCAAAGGTGAGTGCATTTGCAGCGATCGGGCTGCGAAGCGATTATATGCGCAAAACTTCTGGGGCGATGCTGAACGTCCAGTTCGCTGCACCTGTCAAAAAGTTTTTCGAAATATCCTACGGCTTTATCCGAACCCACCGTATCGGGTTCGTTGAGAAGGCTCCACGCTACCACGCAGGCGTAGTTTTTATCGCGAGAAACCATCTCTTCGAGCTGGGCGAGGTGATTTTTTATGGTAACCGTCTGCACTATCTCTTTTTCGAAGAAAGGCTCTATTTTCGCGCCAGACGCCGCATCCACGGCGTTGCGCGTAGATACCAGCATGCCTACTGCGGGCAGCTCGTCGATTACGAGGAAGCCTTCGCGGTCGGCCATCTGATAAATTTCTTCGCTGTAAGGATAATGACTTGTGCGGAAGGAATTGGCGCCTATCCACTTCATGAGTTCGAAATCGCGCTTGATATACGGAAGATTGAAGCCCCTGCCGCTCACAGGCGCGTCCTCATGTTTTCCGAAGCCCTTGAAATAGACGGGCGAGTTATTTATCAGTATGCGGTTGCCCTTTACAGAAACCGTCCTTATGCCGACTTCGAGGCTGTATTCGTCGGAAAGAACTCCGTCTTTATAAAGCCCGAATACAAAGGTATAAAGATAAGCATTCCTCGGCTGCCAGAGGTGCACGTTTTTAATTTCAATTTCTCCCTCGGCGCCCTCGGCGCAGGCGACCTCGGTGCCCTTTTCGTCGTAAACGGTAACCTTAACCTCGGCTTCGCCGCTTATTTCCGCAACATAGGAAGTCAGGGAATTCTTGCCCGATAAAGCATGGTTCAAAGTAATATCCACAACCGAAACTTTGGGGGTTATTACAAGTTTAACGGGGCGTATCAGCCCGGAGTAATTGAAAAAGTCGAAATAAGGAGTTGTCAGCTTCGTGCCGTCTCTCAACACCTTGTATTCACCGCAGGGCAACGTGGTGCAACTGAGTTCGTTATTGAGTTTTACCACCACTCTGTTCGGCTTGCCGTATATGAGCACGTCGTTAAGATTATACGAGAAGGGCAAAAATCCGCCGACGTGTTTGCCCAGCTCCCTGCCGTTTACGAAAACCGTCGCCTCGTGCGCAGCGGCAAAAAAGCGTATATCTACATCCCTCGTCTTCCACGCCTCGTCGGCATAGAACGTAGTTTCGTACCAGAAGTCGCCCGTGTATTCCTTTGAATATTTATCCGTAAAAAAGTCGGCAAAACTTGCAGGCACGGGGATATCCACAGCCGTATCCGGGAGAGCCGCGGCGTAGCCAGCAGCCTGACCGCAACCTTGCTTGTCGAAGCAGAAACGCCAAATTCCCGAAAGGTCAACGACCTGCCTCGTTGCGGTATTGCGAGGGTATAACATCTTGTTTGCCATAATAAATCTCCTTAATCACCACGCGGTATCGGCGCTGCCGCAGAACGCATCTACGGGCGATTTTCCGCAGAATTGCTCTTCGCCCGTCAGTTTTTTGGCGAGAGCCTTTATCGTATTCGCATTGCTGTCGTAGCAGTTAATGTATGTCTGCACCTGAGGCACGTCGAACAGATGGAACGGGCAATTTACCGATATGAAAATTACCGGAAGTTCGTAAACGTACCACGGCATGTCTATGCTGCCCTTGGTCAGAGCAAAATCTATGCGCTGCACGACGCCGTTGCCGGGGACGTTTGCCATCTGAATGACCAAATCATATTTTTTCGTAAAAGTTTCAATCGCACTCTTCGAGGTATAAAGTTTACCCATTATCTCCTTTACTTCGGCATTGCTCGCCTTTGTGAGCTGTTGAAGCACGGGAGTATATATTTCGACTTCGAAGCCCCTTTTTTCAAGCTCTTCTTTGAGGATATCGTAATAACTTTGTTTGTCAGAGCTTATATACGAGTTGAAGGGGTTTACGCTGTCGTGATGAACGAGCAGAATTTTTTTGAACCTTTCGGGAGAAAGGGGAAGAACGTATGCGTCGTTGTGCTTGACGAGTGTTATTGCCTTATGCGCGACTTCGTCGGAAATGCGTCTGTGTTCGGCGCAACCCACCGCAGAAAGATCGCCCTTTGCACGCGATTTGTTCAGATTGAGGTGCGCCTTGTAAGCAAGTATGCGTTCCACAGCCTCGTCAAGGCGCTCGACAGTTAATATGCCGCGTTCAATGCCCTGTTTTACGTATTCAAAATCTTCCTCAAAATCGTTATAGAACAGGAACATATCGCAACCTGCGGCTATCGAGCAGGGAATGATGTCGCGGCGCGCCATTCGTCCCGTCATGCCGACCATATGGGAGGCGTCGGAAATGAGCAAACCGTTAAAGCCGAGCTTTTTGCGAAGCAATTCCTGCAAAAGCGTTTTATTGAGAGTTGCGGGCATGCACTTTCCGCCTTCCCGCCCTTCAAGGCGGTATTCATACGAAGGCAACATTATATGTCCTACCATAATGCCCTCGACACCCGCCTCTATCATCTTGCCGTAAACATATCCGAAGGTTGCATCCCACTCTTCGCACGAAAGCGAATTGACGGAATTTGCAAGGTGCTGGTCGCGCTCGTCAATGCCGTCCCCCGGGAAATGTTTGCATACGCACGCGACGCCCTGTTCGTGAGCGGCGCGCATATAAGCCATGGAATATTCGGCAACTTTTTTTGCGTCGCTCCCGAATGTGCGGGTAGCGACTATGGGGTTGCGCCAGTTGCGGTGTATATCGACTATGGGAGCAAACAGCGTATTGCATCCCACCGCCTTGGCCTCCTTTGCCGAGACTTCGCCCATCGCCGCGGCATATCTCACGTCGTCGGTCGCGGCTATCTTGGTTTCGCAACCAATCTCCGTTCCGTCAGAACATGCGCCGTTGCCGCCCGCCTCGGTATTTGCCGCCACAATGAGGGGTATTTCAGACGCTTCGCAATATGCGTCGAGCAGAGCCGCGATGGTTTTGCTGTCCTTATTCATATAGCGGAGACCGCCGTACTTATGCCTTTCGACTATGCCCTTTACCGCCTCGCGGGGTACGGGCGCAGCCATATCTATAAATATCTGCTTTATCTTGTCGTCAAGCGTCATGCCGGCAAGAGTATTTTTAACCCAGGCTATCTGTTCATCGTCAAGATAAAAGGGTTTTGCTTTGAGATCCATACAAGTTTCCTCTTATTCAAGCTCCAGCAGAACGACGTCGTTTGTGTGAAGCGTAAGTTCAATCGTCGTAGCGTTGTTTTGCGTCCTGAAAGGCTGATCCCGCCTCTTCAAAACGGTGCTTGCCTTTATACTTTCAACCTGCGAGGGCGTAAGAATATCGGGTTTTCCGAGTTTTATCCATTCGCCCTTGGGGTTACAGTTTTCATCGTCTATAACTGCTTTGACCGCGCGCGAAACGGCGCGATTTATGTTGAGCTCGACGGCAAACTCATCGTCTGCGACGGGACTTGCGTTCTGTGCATAGACGAGTATCTGAGTTTTGTCGCCTTGTCTGAATGCCGCGACTTCCACATCGTCTTCGCCGTAGGGAAGAACTAGCCGCTCGGCATACAGGTCTTTAAGAATTCTGAATGCCCAGAAGCTCGGCTTGGGGATACCGTCCACAGTTACCAATCCGAAACTACCGACAAACGGCTTGTTGAGGCACAAAATTTCCTCAAAAATATCCGAACAGCACCAGAACATGTATCCGTCCGTCAGATGCGCGCTGTCGAGGCAGGTTTTTACGGCAAAGCATGCCGAATACTTTTCATCATGCACGGGCGCCCCGAATATGGAACAGCAATTCCATTCCGTAATGTACAGCGGTTTATTCCCCGCCGATCTGCGGGCAAATTCGTCAAGCCCCTTCAATCCTCCGCGCGTCCAGTGTTCAAAATTTTCTATGTGATAAAAAATATTTGTTATGCCGTCGGTGAGGTCTAGCCCCTTTTCAACCGTGTCATTGACGAGCTCGGCAAGGCGGGCATAAGTGCTTACCGTATTGCCGAAGGCGTCGCCGGGGTAGTGATGAGTGGAAATAAAGTCGTACGGCACTTCGTTTTCGTCGCAGAATTTTACAAAATCATCCAACCAGAGGCACGCGCTGGACGAAGGTCCGCCGACCATTATTTTTTCATCTACCTCTTTTATCGCTCTTACAGTTGCGGCGTAAAGATTGAAATAATCCTGCTGCGTTGCCGCAAAAAATACATGCGTCAGGTCGGGTTCGTTCCAGACCTCGAACTTCCAGCTCTCCACTTCCTCGCGGCCGTAGCGCGCTATGAGAAAGTTTATGAACGCCTTAATGTATGCGCTCCACTCGCCGAGATCTTTCGGCATCGTTATATTGTTTTTATAATGCAAGCCCGTTCTCGTTCCGCTCGCCAGTGCCGAAGGCATGAACGACAGCTCGACAAAAGGTTTCATCCCCGTTGCAAGCACGTTGTCGTAAACGTGCGCAACCTGACGGAAATTAATTTCTTTTATCTTTTCCGCGCCTGCCACATTCGCATAGTCTGCAAAACTCTGCAAAGTGAGCATATCGTCGTCGAATATGCCGTGGAAACGCACGCTCTTTATACCGAGTTCGTCGTGGGCCAGCTTTATATGGCTGCACACGTCGTTTCTGTGTAGCATGAACGCATGGTCGCTGCCAATTCCGAACTGCCAGGCATAATCGGTCGGAACGGTTTTCACATTAACGTTTATATCGAATTGAAATTTTTTCATTGCGGGAAATTTTATGATTTGCTGAACAGAAAATCTTCAAAGCGACGAGAGGGATCAATCATTAAATTGTTAAAGATTGTCCCTCCCTTACGCTTTAATTTATATATTTGTTTTGTCAAGTTTGCGTCGCTTTCGGCGAAAGCTTTTGTATTAGCTTTCCTATAATATTTTTGCAGAATGCAATTATCTGATCCCAGAAACCACTTATGAAGATGAACAGCGCAAGGAATACCGCATAGAGTATTGTCTGCATTCCTCCGAGAACGCCGACCGAGTCGAGGCCGTAATAGAACAACGTAATCGTGAATGCACCGACGAATGTTCCGAGCGTGTCGTCTATGAACCTTGAAAGGAAGAGACCGACGAGCGAAGGAATGATGTTCGAGAAGAGCGTTCCCGCCGTCTGCAAAGGCGTGGTTATAGGCAACAAAACGTTTTCGGTGGCGTATATTGCGCCTGCAAGTCCGAAGAATATACCCGAAATTATGTAGCATATTATAACGTTGAGTTTTTCGTTTATACCTATGTTTACGGCCGCACCCTGGTTGCGTGCAAGCAGCGTAGTCTGTCTTCCGATGACGGTAAATTTATCATAGCAGAAGTAAAGCACGCACGCTATGGCAAAGGGGATCAGAATTACGGGAAGAGACCCCAGCGCGTTGAACTCGTTCATATATACGAGCACGGGAGCCGTATCGCCGCCGAGAACTATGCCGGGAATTGCTTCAAAGAAATATGCCATTGCCAGCGAAACGACGGAAATAGGAATTTTGAGCCAGGAATAAACAGTTGCGTTTACAACCGACAGTATCACGCTCGTAAGCACCGCCGTCATTACAAGAACGACAATTCCTCCATCGGTCATATCGGTTATTACCGCGCCTATCATGGCAGAAACAACTATGAGCGCGCCGCCGCAGAAATCAAATCTTCCGTATTTGAGCTGGAAACCTATACCGAACGCAACTATCGTCATGTATGCAGTATCTGGAATTATGCTCTGCATAGCCGACTCTGTGAATATGTTGAAAACTCCGTTTCCTGTCGCGCCGCACGCAATGAGCATCACTATATATACTATTACGGGAATTGTAAGCGTCGCCGCTGTCTGCTTTCCCAGCTTTTTGGCAGTTTTTTTCTTGTCCATATCATATCCCCTTTTGTTAAGGATTTTTTGCGCGCCGCCCTTTTATACGGGCGGCGCGCCCGTTATTTTGTTATTTTATTCGGACCTCAGCCGATAACGTTTTCTGTAGTCCAGCTTGCGATGAGGTCGGTGAGCTTTTTGTAGGATGCGCCCTCTGCGTCGCCGAGCAACTGACCGAATTCTTCTACGGATACGAGCGAAGCCGATACGGGATTGCCTTCCGTGAAGTTCATGCAGGTGCCCACGGACGAGGTGAGGTCTTCCTGAGTTGCAAGATAAATATAGTTACCCGTAATCAAAGTATCTTCTTTATCTGCGGGGTAGTCGGTGTACTGCGTGCCCCTTATTCCGTTAAGTATGAGGGCAAGGGGATAAACTATAGTTTCCGCAGGGGTCTGGCAAAGCGATTTGATTGTGTCGGGGAATTCATCGACGATTTCATCTTCGCGGCCTATCTGATAAATTACTATGTTGCAGTTGTTTGCAGCCTGAATGGAAGGAAGAAGTTTGTTGCCGAGCGAGTTTACCGCAACAACAGCTTCGACGCCGTTAGCCATCCACTGTGCAATGTCGCTGTCGGGGACTGTCGAACCGGGACCGCCGAAACCGAGCTGATATGCACCATCGTAAATGGTGCTGTTTGCGCTCGTGCCTTCGGTGAACACTTCGAACTGGTCCTCAGGATGAGCAGTATTCCACTCGTTCATAAGTTCTACAAATCTGTCGATTGCAGTTTCGGCAACGGGATATGCATATGTGGGAGAATGAGCAAATACTATCTTTCTGTAATCGCTCTGGCTTATCTGTTCGAAGAGCCATTCGCCGCGCGTACCGCCGTCGCGGGCGATATCGCCGTCGGTAACCGTACCGAGGAAGTTATCGCTGTTCAGGATGTAGTCAACGTCTGCCTGACTGAAACCGTCAGCCGTAGTATCGGGGTCATAAATCGATTTAAAATCGTTCATGTATCCCGCATAGAATGCTCCGTTTTCTTCGCAGAGTTCCACAATGCTTCTGTTTGTCGATGTATCGGTATCCGTCATGGCTATTATGCCCTGAGCGCCGCCGAGGATTGCGTTCTGAATGGACGAAAGAGCCTTATCGCCGTTGCGGTCCATCAGTTCGGCTGTGTAAGTGAAGTTGTATTCTTCGCCGAGTGCATCAAGAAGATTGCACATTGATTCATAGTTGTTTCCGGTAGCCTGCTGAACGCCTATCCAGATATGAGTACTGTCTCCGCCGCTGCCGCAAGCCGTCATTCCGACCATGCCGCCTGCAACCGTAGCGCAGGCAACGCCGATGCAAAGAGCTTTCTTTAAAAATTTGTGTTTCATTATTTCCACCTCTTTATATTATTTTTTTAATTTATCTTATTTTAAGTTACCTGGGAAGAAGCAAGCCGGGTTTACGGCAGGTGAGCAACACTATCACGACAAATATGGTCGCTTTGATGAAGAAGATATATTCAGCCGAAACGCCGCACAGTCCAAGCCCCAGATTGAGCACAACATATGTAAGCGAACCTACCACTGTGTTGAGCACTCTGCCCTTGTAGCCGCCCGAAAGAGGCATGCCGCCCATAAGCAGCATTATCATTATGTCCATCTGATAACTTGACGAGTCCGACTCGCCGAAGGTATCGCGGCGCCCTATCGAGAAAAGCACGGCAACGCAAAGGAAGATAGCGAATACGCTGTAACACATTATTCTCGTTTTAAGGAGATTTGCGCCCGCCTGTCCGGCAGCCAGCTTGTTGGAGCCTATCGCCTTTGCCCTTTTGCCGACTAACGTGTAATTTGTAAAATACACGGCGACTATTACAAGTATGACGAGAGCCAAAAGCCTTATCCACGTCTCGTTGAGTACGGAAAGACTGACGTTTATAGGTCTTGCAGCCAGTTCCTGGTCGGCATAAAGATATCTGGTAAGTCCCGAGAACAACTGCATGAGGATTACCGAACTCATTACCGTCGGCAACTTCACGTACGCACCTACATATGCATTGAATACCGCGCACAATATTCCGAGGCAAAGAATGGTTACAAGCCCCAGAATTATGCTGCCTGTTGCATTTACGATGATTATAAAGATCGTAGCGAATACGGCGACCTGGTAGCCGACCGATATATCCATACTGCCCATCAGATAGACGAAACATGCGCCGAGCGCCAGTATGAAGTAAACGGTAACCTGTTCAATATATGCCTTTAAAACGGCTTCACGCCAGAAGGTTACTCTCGGTCCCCTGAGCATTTGGGGAAGGAAGGAGAATACGATAAGCAGAAGTATGAAGCCGCCTACCGCTATAAGCGTAAAAATGTTGTCCTTTGCCCATTCCTTCCAATGGAAGGTTTTAATCTTGTTCAGGAGCATGCCGGGAAGCGCTTTGATATCGATTTTTTTCTTTTCAGAACTATTTTGATTACTCACTTTTACCTCCCCCTTACAACATGTATTCTATTATATCGGTTTCTTTAAGGTCGGCGGAACGCATGAATTCCTTTTCAACCTTGAAATCTTTCATTACGAGTAGCCTGTCCGACATACCTATGAGCTCGGTCATTTCCTCACTTATGAGAAGTATCGCCTTGCCCTCTTTTTTCATGTTGTTGATTATTTGATACATGGCCTGTTTTACCGCTACGTCAACGCCGCGGGTAGGGCAGTCCATTATTATGACTTCAGACTGTGCAGCCGTCCATTTTGCAAACGAGACTTTCTGCTTGTTGCCGCCCGAAAGTTTTGAAACGTAAGTCTTGGGCGAGTGCGCCTTTATCGAATATCTCTTTATTTCGTCGGCAACTATCTGGTCTTCCGTTTTTGGATTGATAAAGGTGAATTTTGAAAGCCTTGAAAGCGAAGGGAGCAGGATATTTTCCTTTATAGGACCTTCGAGTATAAGCGCTTCGGTATCGCGGTTTTTGCTTACGTACCCGACCTTTAAGCTGATGGCTTTTGACGGGGACGTAATGTGCTTTCCGCTCCTCAAAACCTCGCCTGAGGAAATCTTCCTCGCGCCGAAACCTATCTGCCCGATAATGTGCATGCCGCAGTCGGAAAGTCCGCCGATGCCGACTATTTCACCCTTATGTACTTTGAGGTTGAAATCTCTTATCGGACCGCAGCAGACGTCTTTGAATTCCAGCCCCACTTCCTCCTGCGAAGAAGGAGTGAAATCTTCGCGGTAGTATGTATCGCCTATGTCGCGACCGACCATAAGAGAGGAAATCTTTTTCTTTTCGAAATCCTTTTTTTCGAGGGTATCTATTATCTCGCCATCCCTGAGCACCGTTACGTGAGTGCATTTATCCATAATTTCATCGAGATCGTGAGAAATGAACACCACCGCTTTGTTCTTTGCGACCATGTCGTTCATTATGTCGTAAAGAATTTGGCGTCCGTCAAAGGAAAGAGCCGTTGTCGTTTCATCGACGACGAGAATTTCGGGATCCTTTTCCATCGCTCGGATAATTTCGATAAGTTTGCGCGTTTCAAAACTGAGCGTATTGATTTTTGTGCTGCCTTTAAAGCCTTTGATATTGAACTTGGCGAGAATTTCGTCGGCAGCCTTATACATTTTGCGCATATTTATGAAGCCGAATTTTGCAAATTCCTTTTCGCGACCCGCATAAAGATTTTCTGCAACCGTAACGCCGGGTATCGTATTCGACTCCTGCAAAATCATGGCTATGCCGCCGTTCTGCGCTTCAAGCATCGTCTTGGGACTCCACGGCTCGCCCTTATAGAGCATTTCGCCGGACGTTGCCGGCTGCATGCCCGAAGCAATAGACATTATCGTCGATTTGCCCGAACCGTTTTCGCCTATCAGTCCTCTGATTTCGCCGCGATGCAATTCGAAATCAACGTCTTTGAGCGCAACCGTTGGTCCGAAAACCTTGTGCATATGAGACGCTTTAAAAATCAAATTCTGATCGCTTTTTTCCATATTGCGGCCTCCTTGTTGTTACATATTTATAATAATTGAAATTAACAATCAAATAAATTGCAATTTTATTCTAAAAAGTATAAATTTTTATGAAAAATTTTATCATAATTTATAAATTATTTTCACACATCTTAAATTTCAGACATTTTTAACACAGATTAATTAAAAATTATACATTATTTTGCGCTTTTGGTATTTCTTTATCGCTTTCGCTATTGATTATTGTATTTTTGTTTGTTATAATCGATATATGAATACTTTAATTTATATATCGCCCATAAAACTAGTCAGCATTTCAGACGAGGTTGTGCACTCATTTCAGAGCTCGAACGTCAAACTTTTTCTCAACCTTAAAGGTGAAACGCTGATATCGGTCAACAACACGTCGTACAGGCTCATGCCCAACGATATTTTTGTTGTCAACGCATATGATATTTGCACGGTATATAAATCGAACTCGTTGTTGCTTGCGCTCACAATAGAAAAAGCACGCCTCAAACTAAACGAAGAGGACATGCGGGCGTACTTTGTGTGCGATTCGACAAAATTCAGAAACAAGGACAAATTCATAAATCTTCAAAACAGCGTTTTCAAGCTGCTCAAAAACTTTTCGAACATTACCCAGGTAAAGATATTTTCCGTAGCTTACGAGATATATGACGAGCTGCTCAACAATTTTACTATGGTAACTCCCGCCGCCAGGAAGGGTACGACCAAAATTTACGAAATTCTCGAATACATCAAATCGAACTACACAGAAAATCTCCTGCTCAATGACATCGCCGAAAAATTTGGTCTGTCGGTGCCCTATCTTTCAAAATTATTCAAGGACAGCCTCGGCATGACTTTTGCGGACTTTTACGACGAGCTGAGGGTAAACCACTCCCTCTACGACCTGTTCGAAACTCCTTCGACAATAATCGATATAGCTTACAAGCACGGCTTTCCGAACAACCATGCCTACATAAGGGCTTTTAAAAAAATCACGGGGCTGTTGCCTAACGAGGCGCGCAAAAAGCGCAGATTTGACCCGCCCTCGGGGGAAGCGAGCGATGATTTAAATGAAATAATAAATATAATTTCCCATACTGAAATTAAGGCGAGGGAATATAAAGATTATTATCTTAATACGCATTACAATAAGCAACCGATATTTAAAATCGAGCAAAATCCCGCGCAGGAAGTCCTCGGCATAGGTCCTGCGACAAGCATACTGCACAGAAACGTTCAGAACATCATCAGATTAATTCAGACGAACTACCCCTTCCGCTATGCGTATATAAGAGGTATATTTTCCGATTCGCTGTCATTCTGCACGCGCAATTTCAACGGCGAACTAATATTTAAATTTGCCATGATCGACGAAGTGATAGACTTTCTTATGTCAGTCAAACTTTTGCCCGTGCTTTCATTCACATATATGCCGAAAGATCTGGCTACCGAAAACAAAGATACATTGTTCCAGGACGGATATTATATTTGCGGTCCCACGGACCTCAACGAATGGAAACATGCTATCGATACGTTTGTAAATCATGTAATTAACCGATACGGATTTGAAGATGTCAGCCGCTGGATATTCCTGCCCTGGGTTCAGCTGGATTCAAAAAACAGACATCTCGGGTTCCGCGACGAAGAGACATTTTTCAATTTTTACAAGGCATCTTATACCGCCGTAAAAAATATTTCGCAGCAACTTATAGTTTCCTCGCCTGAAATTTACCCCTCCCCCAACAAAGACTGGCTGACCAGTTTTTTGACCTGGACAAAGCAAAACGAATGCTTTCCTGACCTGCTTTCGGTAAAGTTTTTCCCCAATACTAATTGGGAGGTAATTGAAGTAAAAGATAATCATGGCATGGCATACCGCAAAGTAATCAACGAGGAAATATCTTCGGATGAAAACCTTATGCACACCGCGCTCACCGACCTGAAAAAATATCTGCGCGACAACAACTATAACCTTGACATATATATAACGGCATTCAACTACACGATAACAGACAATCATCCCCTTCTCGACACGATGTTCTCATCAAACTACTATATCAAAAATTATGTAGATAATATGGAACTGATAAAATCGCTGTGCTATTGGAAACTGACGGACGACACCGATTCCTGTTCGACGAAGGAGAGTTTTTCGGGAAAGGTAGGAATGTATCTTAGCAACGGAATGCCCAAGGGCACGGCGCAGGCGATAAGACAGCTTTCATATACAAAAAAGAATGTTATAGACAGGGGAGCATATTACCTGCTTACAAAGAGAGACGAACCGGACTATTTCCACCTTTTGCTCTTCAATTACGAACACCCCGCCCCCGTAAGCAAAGAATATTTTGCCAACCCCGACGCCGATCTTTATAGCGCATTTATAAATAAAGAAAAAAAGGCTGTTCACCTTACTATGACAGGCGTCCCCCACAAAAAAGCCAGAATAAAAATGTTTATTATAAATTCAGAACACGGCTCTCCTTACGACAAATGGATTTCGATGGGCATGCCGGAAATAGACAACTATATCGACAGAGGAAGCGTAATTTTCGATATTTTCAAAGTTTCAGCCATACCGGACTTCAAAACTTTCACCACATCGGTAGAAGATAACACGCTTTCGCTCGATATCAAGCTCGATACCTTTGAAATCAAAGCCGTCGAAATACAGTTTTTTGACTGAATTATTCAATAA
>ULSO01015336.1_pt1 | contig 32696 bp, 26 predicted proteins | sample 1956701 | NCBI WGS metagenome assembly ULSO01 (sample SAMEA4835708, study PRJEB28245) | human gut metagenome | biome: gut microbiome; material: fecal sample | place: Denmark | collected 2008 | reverse complement strand
TTGTAAGGTATGTTCTATTTCAGAGCTGCTGTTATTTTTCAGGCCAGTTCTTTTCCTGTAAGCATTTTGTATGCCTGGAGATATTTCTCAATAGTCTTGTCAACGATCTCCTGCGGAAGTGTCCAGTCGTTGTCCGGATTGGCTTTCAGCCAGTCACGTGCAAACTGTTTGTCAAAGGATGGCTGGCCATGTCCCGGTTCATATCCTTCAGCAGGCCAGAAACGGGAACTGTCCGGTGTGAGCATCTCATCACCGATCACCATGTTTCCGTCTTTATCCAGACCAAATTCAAATTTGGTATCTGCGATAATGATTCCCTTGCTTAATGCATATTCCGCACATTTCTTATAAAGTGCAATTGTATTATCACGAAGTTTTGCAGCTAGTTCCTCTCCTCTGCCCGGGAAATACTTTTCAAGGTGAGCGATGCTCTGCTCATAGGAGATATTTTCGTCATGATCGCCAATCTCAGCCTTTGTGGACGGAGTATAGATCGGCTCAGGAAGCTTGTCAGATTCCTTCAGTCCTTCCGGTAATTCAATGCCGCAGACTTTACCTGTCTTCTTGTAGCTTTCCCAGCCGCTTCCTGTAATATATCCACGAACAATACACTCGATAGGCAGCATTTCAAGCTTACGGCACATCATGCTGTTTCCGTCAAATTTCTCCTGTTGGAAAAATTCAGGCATGTCTTTTACATCTACAGAAATCATGTGGTTCGGCAGAATGTCTTCTGTCATGTCAAACCAGAACTTGGACATCTGAGTCAGTACAGTTCCCTTCTTGGTTACCTGATTGTTCAGGATAACATCAAAGCAGCTGATGCGGTCTGTCGCAACCATGATCAGGCTGTCACCGTTGTCATAAATCTCACGTACTTTACCTTCTTTGATTGGTTTCATTTCCTGCATTTTTTCGCACCTCAATATTCGTTATGTAATTTGTAAAACTCTAAAATCATCGGCCTTTGCCGAAATTACTGTATTACCGTACCACTATCTCTGTAAGATTGTCAATACACTGAATTTTATTTAGCTTTGCTGATAAAATGTAAGCAAATATGAATTCCATTTCATATCCTGAAATGGCTTTATTCATCCTTCGCCCATCCGTAAGAATATTTCACAGCTTTATTCCATCCTTTAATCTTTTGCTCTCTTGTTTCTTCGGTGATAGACGGGTAGAATTTCTGGTCAATGGACCAATTGTTGCGCACTTCTTCTTTATTGCTCCAGTAGCCTACTGCCAGACCTGCCAGATAAGCAGCCCCCATTGCAGTTGTCTCAACACAGCATGGACGGTTGACCGGTGCATTGATAATATCTGCCTGTGTCTGCATCAGGAAATTGTTGGCACTGGCTCCGCCATCAACTTTTAATGCCGCCAGATTAATGCCTGAATCTGCTTTCATGGCATTTAGTACGTCATTTACCTGATAGGCAATAGATTCCAGCGTTGCGCGGATAATATGATATTTGTTCACACCGCGGGTAATTCCTACGATCGTACCTCTCGCATACTGATCCCAGTGGGGAGCTCCCAGTCCTGTAAAGGCCGGCACAACATAACATCCATGTGTATCTGATACTTTATTTGCCATATACTCGGAATCTTCAGAGGAATCAATTACCTTTAATTCATCTCGCAGCCACTGGATAGCTGCACCTGCAACAAAAATTGATCCTTCCAATGCATAGGTTACCTTTCCGTCCAATCCCCACGCAATCGTAGTAACCAGTCCGTTCTTTGAAAAGACAGGTTTCTCTCCTGTATTCATCAGAAGAAAACATCCTGTGCCATAAGTATTTTTTGCTTCTCCGGCATTAAAGCAGGTCTGGCCAAACAAAGCAGCCTGCTGATCACCTGCTGCACCTGCAATAGGGATAGCACCGCCAAGGACTGCCGGATCTGCTTTTCCATAAATACAGCTGGATGGCATTGGTTTGGGAAGCATGGACTTTGGAATGTCAAGTTCATTCAGAATTTCCTGATCCCACTGTAAAGTATTGATATTAAAAAGCATGGTTCTGGATGCATTGGAATAATCTGTAACATGGACTCTGCCCTTTGTCAGTTTCCAGATCAGCCAGGTTTCCACAGTTCCAAACAAAAGCTGCCCTTTCTGCGCTTTCTCTCTGGCTCCTTCTACATTGTCCAGAATCCACTTTATTTTTGTTGCAGAGAAATAAGCATCGATCACAAGCCCTGTTTTCTCCCTGAATTTCTCAGTCAGTCCTCTGGCTTTCAGCGAGTCGCAGTATTCCGATGTTCTGCGGCACTGCCATACGATCGCATGATAGACAGGTACGCCGGTATTTTTATCCCATACGATTGCAGTTTCTCTCTGGTTTGTGATTCCGATCGCAGCGATCTTTGAAGCATCTGCTCCGATCTTGGTCATTGCCTCTACTGCCACACCCAGCATACTGGCCCATATCTCATCTGCATCATGTTCTACCCAGCCCGGTTTCGGGAAATACTGGGTAAATTCTCTCTGTGCAACACTTAAACGTTCTCCCTTTTCATTAAACAGGATACAGCGGTTGCTGGTCGTCCCGGCATCCAGTGCCATAATATATTTTCCCATAAAAGATTTCCTCCGTTCTCTTTCAATGTACTCTCGGAATCTTTTTGTACTTGATTTTGTGAGAAGATTTTTTGTTAGATGTGCCCAAATTTTTGAGGCGTACGCGGTGCGTACGTTGATAAAATTCGGGTGCAGCTAACAAAAAATCAGCCGCAAAAGCAAGTGCAATAAAGACTCCGAGAGTACATTTTATATAACCATACCACAAACATCTGAAGGTTGCTATTCTTTTTTATTCATGTTATGATGCAGACAAAACAAACCTGTTATTGTTCACTCCGTTCTCAGTAATACACTTTGCAGGATATTATCAGTGAACAGTAACACAAACCTTACTGCTATTATAGAAAGATGGAGTACAATATTTTGAAGAAAAAAGAATTTATTTTTATAGGTGGTATTCTTATTCTTGCACTGGCGATGTGGGGAGGAATGTCTCTTATAAATAAGGGCAGTCATGGTTCCATCCGCATTACTGTAGACGGAAAAGAATATGGAACTTATTCTCTGGAAAAGGATCAGACGATTAAAATCAACGATACAAATGTCTGTGAGATCAAAGACGGTCAGGCACGTATGATCTCTGCACAATGCCCCGATCATCTGTGTATGAAACAGAAGGCAATCGATGAAAAAGGAGGCACCATCGTATGCCTCCCTAATAAAGTCGTTATTGAAGGGGAAAAAAGTACTGACAGTAAAAAAACTGACGAACCGGTAATTGACGCAGTAACCTGAGCTCTCCGTTGCCTGTAACTGAATAACTGTTTCACAGTTCGGCTAAAAAGCAAAATTAAAAGGAACCATATTATACGGCAGCTATATGATGATACACACCAGCCCGCCCTTACTGTCATTGACAATTTTCTGCATGGTATCCTGAAGCTTTACCTGGCTTTCTTCGCTGATAGCTGCAATCTTGCTTCGGATGCCATCCTGTACCAGCTGCTCAATGGATTTACCGAAAATATTAGTCTCCCAGATACTCTCCCCCCTCTGGCTGCCTTCGTCAATATACTGGATCAGATCCTTTGCCTGCTGTTCTGTTCCTACTATGGGAGCAATTTCAGTTTCTATATTTGCCTTTATCATATGGATAGACGGACTTTTTGATTTTATCTTTACTCCATATTTATTTCCCTGTCGGATCACTTCAGGCTGTGCGATCTCAATCTCATCCAGATTCGGGACAACCACACCATAACCGGTTCCACGCACTGCTTCCAGTGCAGCCTGCACTTTTACATATTCCTCTTTCATATGTACCAGTTCCTGCATTGTATGGATCAGTTCATATTCACTCTCCATTTCGATTCCACTCATCTGACTGAGCATCCTGTAATAATATTCTTCCTTTATGCGTATTCTTACCTTTACTGTTCCATCGGATAAGCCTACATCTTCCAGAAGGGAATCCTGTACATAAGGTCCGGATAATTTTACAGATTCCTTTGTGATATCACGTATATGCTGCATACTTTTCATTTTATCCCTGATCTGTGAAAGGATCTGCTGTTTTAATTCATGCTCCAGGGGAAGCATTTCTACCCAGCGCGGAATAAAAAACTGAATCTGACTGACAGGAAATTCATATAAAACCTTCTCCAGAATCCTGGCAATATCTTCTTTTCTCAATTGGTCACAGTTTACTGTCAGAGCAGTTACCTTATATTTCTGTTGGATTTCTTCCGCTGTTTTCAGAGCCGCATCTTTATATGGCATCTGCGAATTTACCAGCACGATAAATGGTTTCTGCTGTTTTTTCAGTTCCTGAATAGTCTTCTCTTCTGCCTCCGGAAAATTGTCTCTGGGAAGTTCACCGAAACTTCCGTCAGTTGTGACCACAATACCTATTGTGGAATGCTCCTGAATTACTTTCTGTGTTCCGATGCGTGCGGCCTCGCGAAATGGGATTGCCTGCTCAAACCAGGGAGTTTTTACCATTCGTTCTTTACCGTCCTCCGTCTGCCCGGATGCACCCTTTACCAGAAAACCCACACTGTCTATCAGGCGGATCTTTACCTGCTGATCTTCTCCGAGAGTGATGGGAACTGCTTCTTTGGGAATAAATTTTGTTTCTGCTGTGGTGATGATTTTGCCTGATCCGCTTAAAGGAAGCTGATCTCTGATCTCTGCCTGCTTTGTATCTGACATCTGCGGCAATGCAACAAGTTCCATGAATCTGCGGATAAATGTAGATTTTCCTGTGCGGACAGGTCCTACGACCCCTATGTATATATCTCCCCCTGTACGGGCCTGGATATCACGATACACCTGAAAATTTTCCATAAAAATAGCCCCCTTGCATATTTACACATAACCTTCATGTATTGTTATAAAATATGCAAGGAAGCTTTAAAATATTCTATTTATCATTTGGACATATTGTTACTGTTCACACACCACTATCCCGCGAGGTGTTTTGGCATGAATATGCCAAAATCCCGAGACATACAAGCCAAAATTCTATTGCCGCAGGCAATCTGGAATGAATTTTGGCTACGTTACTGTGAACGGAGTGAACAGTAATGACATATTGTTACTGTCAGGTATCACAGATGTTCCTTAATAGGAATCATTGTGAAGCAGATGATGCTCTTTGCCTTTCAGAAGTCCGTTGTAAAGTTCCAGAACTAACGGGTTTTCATCGGATTTCTTAATGATAGTTGTATTATCTGCATTATACAGGCCCTTAGCTCTCAGAGCTTTGGTTCTGTCGCCGGATCTTGTCGGCTGTCCGCCACCCATGATACATCCGCGGCGGCATGCCATGATCTCGATCAGATGATATTCTTTCTCACCATTCTTAACCTGTTCCATAACGGTTCTTGCATTTGCAAGGCCACTAGCAACACAGATATTAAGGTTCATTCCTTCATAAGGAACTGTAAATTCCTTGATTCCCTCATCTCCACGAACACCGCATTCTGCGATCTCATGCATGGTTTCTTTGCTGTGATCCGGAGTCAGGCGGCGGAGAACTGCTTCTGTAACACCTCCTGTAACACCGAAGATAACACCACCACCGGAGCCGAAGCCAAACGGCATATCACAGGCTTCCGGATCAAGAGTTGCAAAGTCAAGACCAAAGTTATCGATCATGCGGAGCAGCTCTGTAGTTGTAATAACGATATCTGTATCCTGTTCACCGTCTGTGAAGCTGTTCGGACGAACTGCTTCTGCCTTCTTGGCTGTACATGGCATAATAGAAATCATAACTGTTTTCTTGCCGCCGGCATGTTCCGGATCGCGGAAGTACTCTTTGATTACTGCTGAGAGCATTCCCTGTGGAGAACGGCAGGTAGAAAGATTCGGAATATACTCCTTGTACTGGTCTGTGATAAACTTCACCCATGCAGGACAGCAGGAAGTAAGAAGCGGAAGTTTCTCACCCTTCTTAATTCTGTCAAGGAACTCGGCACTCTCTTCCATAATAGTAAGGTCAGCACTGAATGAAGTATCATAAACTTCATCGAATCCCATTCTGTGGAGAGCATTGACAATCTTACCCATAACACTCTTGCCTTTGGTCAGTCCATAATGATCACCTACTGCGACACGTACTGCAGGAGCAATCTGAGCAACTACACGTATATTCGGATCAGCAAGTGCTTCCCATGCCTCGTCCATATGTGTCTTGATCGCAATCGCACCTGTTGGGCAATATACACGACACTGACCGCAGTTTACACATTCTGTCTCTGCGATTTTTTTGTTAAATGCAGGCATTACCATGGCCTCAGTTCCCCGGAATGCAAAGCCTAAAGCTCCGATTCCCTGAAGTTCTTCGCAGGCACGTACGCAGTCACCACACAGAATACATTTGTTTGGATCACGAACCAGAGAAGGAGAACTTGTATCCAACTCATGATATTCCCTGGTATTTTTAAAACGGATTGTCTGTACGCCCAGCCTGTGTGCCAGTTCCTGAAGGACACACTCACCACTCTTGATACAGGTTGTACAGTCACGACAATGTGCTGCAAGCAATAATTCTACAATTAGTTTTCTGTATTTCTTGACTCTTCCGGAATTGGTATAAATCACCATTCCATCTCTTGGCTGTTCAGAACATGAGGCAAATGTTTTTCCCCTCTCGTCTTCAACTGTACATAAACGACAGGCACCAAAAGTGGATACCTCTGAGTGGTAGCACAGTGTCGGAATATTGATCCCTGCCTTGCGGATGACAGACAGGACATTTTTTTCATCGGTAAATTCTACCTTTCTACCGTCAATTATCATATGGCCCATAGTGTATCCTCCCTTCTATGCTTCCACGTATACTGCATCAAAGTTACAGTTGTCCTTACATGCACCGCACTTGATACAGAGATCATTGTCAATGTGATATGGATGTTTGATCTTACCTGAAATCGCACCTGCCGGACAGTTCTTTGCACATTTACCGCAACCAATACAGAACTCAGGGTTGATGTGGAACTGACGAAGAGCAGTACATACTTTTGCACGACATTTCTTATCACGGATATGTTCCTCATATTCATCGCGGAAGCGTTTCAGAGTACTGATAACAGGAAGAGGTGCACTCTTGCCAAGTCCGCACAGAGCCATGTTCTGAACCATATTTGCAAGCTCTTCCAGCTCATCCAGATCGGACATCTCACCCTTGCCATCTACGATCCTCTCCAGGATCTCCAGCATACGTTTGGTACCCTCACGGCACGGTACACATTTACCGCAGCTCTCACGCTGGGTGAAGTTCATAAAGAATCTGGCAACCTCAACCATACAGGTATTCTCGTCCATAACTACCAGACCACCAGATCCCATAATCGCATCTAATTTTTTGACAGAATCAAAATCAAGAGGTGCGTCCAGCTGGTCAAGGATCAGACATCCGCCGGACGGACCGCCGATCTGGACACCCTTAAATGCGGCGCCACTCTTTAAACCACCACCGATATCATAGATAATGTGGCGGAGTGTGGTTCCCATAGGAACCTCTATCAGACCGGTATTCTCGATAGAACCGGTCAGTGAGAAGGTTTTAGTTCCGGGGCTTCCCTCTGTACCGATGGTGCGGAACCAGTCTGCTCCCTGAAGAATGATCTTCGGTACATTGGCATAAGTTTCTACGTTATTAAGAACTGTAGGTTTACCCCACAGACCTTTCTCTACTGTACGGGGCGGTTTTACACGAGGCATACCTCTGTTACCCTCGATAGATGCGGTAAGTGCCGAACCTTCTCCACATACGAAAGCTCCGGCACCTCTGTTGATATGTAAATGGAAGTTTACACCGGAATTTAAAATATTATCACCTAACAGGCCATATTTTTCTGCCTGTTCAATCGCCATCCTAAGTCTCTTTACAGAAAGAGGATACTCTGCACGAACATAAATATATCCATTCTCCGCACCGACTGCGTAGGCTGCAATAGTCATACCTTCGATCATCTTATATGGATCACCTTCCATGACGGAACCATCCATAAATGCACCGGGATCACCCTCATCACCATTACATACAACATAGCGGGTTTTCTCTGCCTGGCGTGCAACCTGAGACCATTTCTTGCCTGCCGGGAATCCTGCACCGCCACGACCGCGAAGCCCGGATTTAGTTACTTCATCAATAACTTCCTGCGGGGACATGCTTCCCATCACTTTTGCAAGTGCCTGATAGCCTCCCACAGCAATATACTCTTCGATAGATTCCGCATCGATTTTTCCGCAGTTTTCAAGAACGATACGTGTTTGTTGATTTAAGAAAGGAATATCATCAGGATGTGGACAGACTGTATTATTATCACGATAAAACAGTCTCTCTACAGGTTTCCCTTCCAATATAGTTCTCTCCACAATTTCCTTACAGTCTTCCGGCTGTACGTGAACATACTGATAATCATATGGTTCAATTCTCATCAGAGGTCCAAGTTCACATAAGCCCTGGCACCCTGTCTTGATCACGCCTACATGAGGCACATCCTTCTGCATTTCAACTGTTACTCCATCAATTCTCTCACAGAGTACTGACATCTCTTCATAAATCTTCTGCGCTCCGGATGCGATACATCCGGTACCTGAACAGACAAGAACGCGGCAGGTATAAGATTTAATCTGCTCATTTACTTCAGCCTGCTTATTTAACAGGTCTTCTTTACTCTTAATACTCATACGCACTCTCCTCTCAGTTTATTCAAAAGTTCTACAGCTTTCTCAGGAGTCATCTTCGGATGTACTTCATCATTGACAGTCAGTGTGGGAGCAAGTCCACATGCACCCAGACAGGATACTGTTTCTACGGTAAAAAGCATGTCATCTGTAGTGTGTTTCTTGTTGCTCAGTCCAAGTTCCTTCATCAAAGCCTCTTTTACAGGCATGGATTTTCTCACATGACAGGCTGTTCCGTCACACACTTTAATGACATATTTCCCTTTCGGCTCAAAAGAAAAATTCTCATAGAATGTAGCTACACTGTAGGCCTTGGCTTCTTTTACTCCGATTTCTTTCGCTACATAAGTCAGCAATTCTCCCGGCAGGTAACGATATTCCGCCTGAATATCCTGCATGATCGGAATCAGCGATGCTGCTGTACGTCCGTAGTGCTCGATGATCTCATCCGCTTTTCTGTAATAAGACTGGTCTAACATTCGGTTCCCTCCTTAAATAGTAATTTTGATACATCGGTTTTAATATAGTACCGATATATCGATTCCCACGCAGCTTTAGTTATTTTCAACATATGTGCTGTTGATATTATACATTATATAGTTGTTTTGCACAATATCATTTTTGAAATTTTCTGAAATTAATTTATAACAATTTGTTATAGATGTATAGTATTCATAAATGTATATAAATGAAAAGCAATTTCTTTAACAGGGTTGTTAATTTAATAGCAATATCAAAACAAAAAAAAGATCATTGAAAAGAATATTATCTTCTTCTCAATGACCTTTCTGGAAATGGCTGCATTATTTAATTTCATGTTCCTCATGGAAATGCTTATATTTTTCTATAAACATCAACAGAAAGCTGATCATAAGGAATCCACAGGAAACCCAGATCATTCTGATTCCATAGCGTATGGACAGATTTCCACCAATGCCGGCACCCAAGGCAAACATAAGGATGATTCCAAAATAATACATCGCCTGTTTTAGCTGTTTTGATTTTTTTTCACGAAAATAAACTGACAACGCAGCTGTACCACTGCGCAAATTACCGATACACATAGTACTTGCATAGGAATATCCGTTTACCTTGCGGAAGGACTGTACCTGCATTGCACAGGCGAAGGATGCCATGGCATTTGCCAGCATATTGTATTCGGTTGGCAGGAAACCTACTGTAAATAAGATCAGGATTTCTGCCAGCAGAACACCCTGCCGCCAGTGGAGCTTCTGCGCATATTTATAATTTGCCTGTATTTTCTCCGCAACCCATACGCCCAGTGCAAAGAAAATAATAGGAAAGAAGTATCCCAGTCCTGCTGTCAGTTCTCCTGCCATAAAGTGCTGGCTCATAAGAACGACGTTTCCTGTCTGTGCATTACAGAATACTTCGTTTCTTGCATTATAGGTGTAAGCATCCTGAAAACCTCCTGACAGTGCCAGGAATGCACTGTTTAAAAAGGCTTCCGACATTTGTATTTCGTGTTGATTATGATCTTTCATGATTTTCCCCGTTCAAGTTTATTTGCAGTTATCTCCTGTACGGATAACTGCCTTTATTCTTTTACCGTCTTTCTCAAACATTCGAAATCCGCTGATTTACTGCGTAAATCGCTGCTTTCTCATGTTTGGCGGGTCCCTGACCCTGATTATCATGTTATACGTTTATAGGTCAAATGTAAAAGATATAATTCATATTATTGTATATATGATTTTTATATATTGGATACAATATATATATAATTTTGGCTATATAAGGCAACTTCCATATACTGTATGTCTACAGCATATGGAAGTTATTTTTTTATGTATCTGCAGAATTACTTATCTCCATGTTCTTTGAGATATTCTGCTTTTCCCATCTCGTACAGATTATTGCCTTCTGAGTCAATGATGACTACAAGAGGCATATCCTCTACATACAATTTACGAAGTGCTTCTGCTCCCAGATCTTCATAGGCGATCAGTTCGGCCTTTTTGATGCATTTTGCAAGAAGCGCACCTGCACCGCCGATAGCTCCGAAGTATACACCATCATATTTCTTCATGGCGTCTACTACTTCCGGAAGGCGGGCACCTTTTCCGATCATTCCTCTTGCTCCCACAGACATCATTGTGGGTGCATAGGCATCCATACGTCCGCTGGTTGTAGGGCCTGCGGAGCCGATGACTGCGCCTGGTTTTGCAGGAGTTGGTCCTACATAGTAGATGGTTGCATCTGTAGGATCAAATGGAATTTTCTCACCTTTTGCAAGGGCCTCACACATTCTCTTGTGTCCTGCATCACGTGATGTATAAATAGTACCTGTTAATAATACCTGATCACCTGCATGGAGAGTTCTTGCCAGCTCTCTAGTAAGTGGAAGTGTAATTTTCTTTCTTTCCATCTCAGATCACCTCCGATTTATGGCGGGTTACATGGCAATTGATATTAACTGCACATGGCATACCTGCAATATGAGTCGGCATTGTTTCGATATTCAGGCCGATGGCTGTTGTCTTTCCGCCAAATCCCTGAGGTCCGATTCCAAGTTTGTTTACTTTCTCAAGCATTTCTTTCTCAAGGTCTGCATAAAATGGATCCGGATTCTGGGAATCCAGTGGTCTCATCAATGCTTTCTTTGCAAGAAGCGCACATTTATCAAATGTACCGCCGATACCAACGCCAACTACCATTGGAGGGCATGGGTTAGGACCTGCTGTCTCTACTACTTCAAGGATAAAGTCCTTGATTCCCTGCAATCCTGCGGATGGTTTGAACATACGGATCTGACTCATGTTCTCACTTCCGAAACCTTTCGGTCCTACTGTGATCTTAACTTTATCGCCAGGAACGATTTCTGTGTAAATCATAGCCGGTGTATTGTCCCCTGTGTTTCCACGGCGTACCGGGTCTTTTACTACAGATTTTCTTAAATATCCTTTGTCGTATCCGCGGCGTACACCTTCATTGATCGCATCGGTGAGATCTCCGCCAACAAAATGCACATCCTGTCCTATTTCAAGGAATACACATGCCATTCCTGTATCCTGGCAGATCGGCACGTTCTCGTTATCTGCAATATCAAAATTCTCAATAATATTGTCAAGGATACCCTTGGCAATCTCTCCGTCTTCGCATGCGCGGCATGTTTTGATCGCACATTTTACGTCTTCCGGAAGATGTTCATTTGCTTCGATACAGAGTTTTTCGATGACATCTGTAAGTCTGCTTACTTCTACTTCACGCATTCTGGTAAGCTCCCTTCTTTCATTTGGGGATATTCACCGGGAGGTGACATATCCCTTTTGCATTATATCAAAGGCTCCCGGTACCGGTAATCCCTTATCGATACCGGGAGCTCTTTTTTACATTCTGAGTATCTTATTAGCGCTGTTCGTGACGAGCGTATTTTGGAAGCAGTAATGGAGATACCTTATCAGTATGTACGCCTGCTTTATCCAGTTCTTCTGCATATTTGTAGATATGGTCGAGGTTCATTTCACCAAGCTCTACGTTCTTGCATTTTGCAGCTGCTTTTTTACCGGCATTTCTTCCAAATACGATTACATCCAGAAGAGAGTTACCCATCAGTCTGTTTCTTCCGTGGATTCCACCTGCGGCTTCTCCTGCAACTAACAGGTTTGGAATTTCTTTTGTGAATCCGTCTCCGTTAATCTCAAGACCACCGTTCTGGTAGTGAAGTGTCGGATAAATAACGATAGGAACTTTTCTCATATCAATGCCGTAGTTCATGTACATACGGAACATAGCCGGGATTCTCTTTTCGATGGTTCCTTCGCCACCGAGGATCTCGATCATCGGAGTGTCAAGCCATACACCTTTCAGTCCGCCTGGAACTTCTACGCCGCGGCCTTCTTCGCATTCACGGATAACACCGGAAGCATTTACGTCACGGGTTTCAAGCGGATGAATATAAGCTTCTCCGTTTGCATTTACAAGCTGTGCACCAACGGAACGAACTTTCTCAGTTACCAGAGCACCCATGATCTGTGATGGATAGATTGCTCCTGTTGGATGGTACTGGATAGAATCCTGATAAAGAAGGGAAGCACCAGCTCTATATCCAAGTACAAGTCCGTCTGCAGTTGCGCCATAATGGTTAGATGTCGGGAATCCCTGATAATGCATTCTTCCTGCACCACCTGTTGCGATTACAACAGTTTTGGCTCTTGCAACAGAATAATCTCCTGTTTCCATGTTAAGAAGAACTGCACCTGCAACCTGTCCTTTTTCATCTTTCAGAAGTTCAACAGCTGAAGTAAATTCAACTACCGGAATCTTAAGATTCAGAACTTCATCTCTGATGGTACGCATGATTTCTGATCCGGAATAGTCCTTTGCAGCATGCATTCTCTTTCTGGAAGTACCGCCACCGTGAGTGGTAACCATTGTTCCGTCTTCTGCCTTATCAAACTCAACGCCAAGGTCGTTCAACCATTTGATCGCATCCGGAGCTTCCATTACAAGTCTTTTTACCAGTTCCGGTTTTGCAGCAAAATGTCCGCCGCCGAAGCAATCCAGATAATGCTGTACAGGAGAATCGTTCTCTTTGTCAGCTGCCTGGATACCACCTTCAGCCATCATTGTATTGGCATCACCGATACGAAGCTTTGTAACGATCATAACGTCAGCACCTGCATTATGTGCTTCGATTGCACAGGAAGAACCTGCACCGCCGCCGCCGATTACAAGTACATCTACATCATAATCAATTTTTGTAAGGTCAATTTTTTCGTTGATCAGACGGCTTGTTGAATGAAGCATTTCTGCCAGTTCCAGAGGAGCTTTCTGTCCTTTGTTCGGTCCTACTTTGATTTCTGCAAACGCGTCTGGATTATAATCCGGATGGAATTTCTCAAGAAGAGCGTCTTTCTCTTCAGCTGTCAGACGTCTTGGCTCTGTTGCCATACGCTGTGCTCTTGTAGCCTCTACCTTTTTGATGGATTCCATCATATTTTCTGGATATGGTGCATACATGTTTTACGCCCTCCCTATTTCTCAATTTCTCTGTTGTTGTAAAGTTCCTGCATGTCTGTGATTGGTTTCTGCATGATCTGCTCGATCAGATCATCATATTTACCTTCGTGGATTTCTTCTACACGTTTCTCCAGATGTTCGCTCTTAGGCGCGATATATTTACCTGTGAGACGTCTTGCCAGAAGACCTACCATCGGATGGGAAATACCGGCCGGACATCTTACAGAACAGCATCCGCAGCTTACGCAGTCGAAGGATTCCTCTGCACATTTTTCAAGTTCGCCTCTCTGTGCATATGCGATGTACTGCATTACATTTAAGTCCTGAGTACATGCTTTTGTACAGGCATTACATCCGATACAGCTGTAGATTTCCGGATAGAGTTCCATCATTACCTGCTGATTCGGTTTCAGGTCTTCGATGTTGTAGAGTCTCTTATCTGTAGGGAAGAACGGGATGCTTGCTACATACATTCCTTCCTGTACCTGTGTCTGACAGGCAAGACATGTTTTCAGCTCGTTTTCACCTTTGATTCTGTAGATTGTTGCGCAGGCTCCGCAGAATCCGTGTCTGCAGCCGCATCCTCTCTTTAATGTATAACCGGCATATTCCATGGCAGTCATAATTGTAAGTTCTGCAGGTACGCTGTATTTCTTACCGAAAAAATATACGTTTACCATATTCTTTTCCATTTGAGATTACCAGTCCTTTCTATATATATCATCTGTCGTCAGCAGCACATACAAGCTCGAATCCGCTACGCTACTTCTCGCTTGAGGGCGTTCGCCCTACAGAATGTTCTGTGAAAGAATGCTTATATGCAAGCATGACGCATTCCTTCACATCACTTTCTACACTGCTCATTGCTTATCAATATTCTGCAGGTAATTCATCAATCTCGTCGCATCTGAATACCGGACCGTCTTTGCAGACGTATTTGGAACCGATATTGCAACGGCCGCATTTACCGATACCGCATTTCATACGAAGCTCCAGAGTTGTGTAAACCTGTTCTCTGGAGAAGCCCAGTTCTTCCAGTCCTGCAAGAACGAACTTGATCATGATGGGCGGTCCGCAGACAAGTGCTGTTTTGTTTGTATCGAATCCAATCTCTTTTAAATAGGAAGGAACGAATCCAACATGTCCGTCCCAGCCTTCCTGTTCGCGGTCGATTGTCAGATAAACATTGACTCCCTCTGCTTTCATCCAGACTTCCTGGATTTCCTTTAACTGTACCAGGTCATCTGCAGAACGGGAACCATAGAGAATATCTACTGTTCCATAGTCAGCACGATTGTCCAGTACATAGTTGATAACAGAACGAAGTGGTGCAAGTCCGATACCACCTGCGATAAACAGAAGGTTTTTACCTTTTAATTTATCTTCTACAGGGAAATGATTTCCGTATGGTCCACGGACTGTGATCTCATCTCCAACCTGAAGGCTGTGGAGATAATCGGTCAGTGCACCGCACTTCTTGATACTGAATTCCTGATATTCTTTATTTGTAGGTGAAGAAGTAATGGAAAACATACCTTCACTTACACCTGGTGCGCAGACCATTGCACACTGGCCAGGCATATGTTCAAAAAGTTTTCCTCCTTCAGGAGCGTTTACACGGAATGTTTTAACATCCGGTGTCTCCTGACGGATATCTGTGATCACACCAACCTTCGGGATCAGTGTGTCTAATGTGTAGTTTTTATGGCAGGTACATTCGCTCATTATTTTTCACCTCCCTGATTTTCAAAAGCTTTGATGACTTTTACGATATTTAAGGATGATGGGCATTTCTCAACGCAGCGGCCGCATCCTACACATGAGAACATTCCATTGTTGTTTACCGGATAGTAAACAAGTTTATGCATGAATCTCTGACGGAAACGCTGCATCTGGCTGTTACGGTTATTTCCGTGTGCCATCATTGTAAAGTCAGAGTACATACAGGAATCCCAGCAGCGGTAACGCTGTACGCCGTGTCCTGTGTCATAATCTTTGATATCATAGCACTGGCAGGTAGGGCATACAAATGTACAGGTACCACATGCCAGACATGGTTTATAAAGTTCTTCCCATACAGGAGAATTGAAACGATCCATGTAATCTTCCTGTCCCCATCCTTCCAGAGAAAGATTAGAGTACGGAAGCTTCTCTACGATTGCGCGGATCGCAGCTTTCTCTTCTTCTACTTTTGCTTCGTCAGCATCGTTGAGAAGTTCTGCAACTGCTTTTGTAAGGGCTTCCCCTTTCTCTGTAAGAGGTTTCCAGTAAAGCTCTCCCTCGATCATCCATGTTGCAACATCTGCAACAGGGTCTGCGCAGTCAATACCGAATACTTTACAGAAACAGCTTTCTTCCGGCTCATGGCATGCAAGTGCTACAATCGTACCATGATCTCTTCTGGCTGCATAGAAAGTATCGATCGGATCACTTAAGAATACGTTATCCAGTACTTTTACACCCTGGATATCGCAGGCTTTCATTCCGAACACAACAAAGTTCTTTTCCTGTAATGCCTGTGGCTCAATGGAGATATTCTTCTCCTCTTTCTTACAGGTGTAGAGGTTTTCACTCTGTGGAAAAAAAGCATCTTTTGGTGATTTTACAGTTTTTAAAGTATCAAGACAAACTTCTGCATCTTCGCTCCATGCTTTGAAGTTTACCTGATCACTGACTTTGACCGGTAAATATAAATCCTGATCTGCGGCAATCTTCTGGAATAATGCCTGCAGATTCTCTGCTGCTATCTTATACATACATTATCCCCTTTCTGCCACGATACTCGGCTCAACATCTTCAAATGTAAAGTTTGTAAGAGGTCCCTTGGATGTTGAATCCTCTCCTGCCTGATATTCACCATAGAATGTATCAATATCTTTGATAAATTTACGATTGAACAGGTGAAGCGGAATCCCCTGAGGACATACTCTGCTGCATTCGCCGCAGTCTGTACATCTTCCTGCCACATGGAATGCACGGATGATATGGAACATCTTCTCTTCGAAAGAGTCCACGTTTGCTTTCTGCGCACTGTCAAACTTATTGCTGTCGAATACACATTTACGGCAGCTGCATGCAGGACAGACATTACGGCAGGCATTGCAGCGGATACATTTGCTTAACTGGCTCTGGAAGAATGCAAATTTTTCTTCCGGGCTCATTGCTTCGATCTTCTCTACTTCTGCAAAACGATCTGCATCTTTTGTGTCTTTGGACTCACCGATAAGTTCATCATAAATCTTATGTTCTTTTCCTTTACATACGTGACATCTTTCAAGCATTGCATCTTTGTATGCACAGGTCTTCTCACCATAGATTGTCTGAATAGTCAGTGTTTCTGCCTCATCTGTGATCTCTGCACCGGAAATGCTTTCGATACCTTTGATTCCCTGTTTGCGGATTCTCTCGATATCCAGTTTTCCTTTACATCCAACACCAATGATATAAGCTTTCTCACGGTCTACACGATGCTCTTTGATCAGCTGATTAAAGCTGTATGTATCACATGGTTTTAAACAAACCAGTGTCTTGCCTTCCAGTTTGGAAGCTTCGATCATATATTTGCTTAAGTTTGCACCGCAGAATCCGTTATATACAAAATCTTTCAGAGATTCTTCTGTTTCAAAGTAAGCCGGTTCCGGATTATAAGGCAGATCTCCGGCTTTCCATCCCAGAACTCTTGCAACTGTGCCGTCAGCAAGAAGTTCTTTTGCACGATTTATCAGCTCCTGCATCTTAAATCCTCCAATCTTACGTTCTTACCAAGTGAATGGATCTTCCCTACAAACTCATTCATAGTCTGGGAGAATTTCACACCTTCAGCAGCGGAAACCCATTCTACTCGTGTTCTTCCGTTTTCCACACCGATGTAGTCGAGCATGGAGAAAAGAAGCGTCATACGTCTTCTTGCATAGTAGTTACCTGTGCTGTAATGACAGTCTCCAGGATGACATCCACACATGATCACACCGTCAGCACCTTTCTCAAAAGCACGGAGGATGAACATTGGATTGACACGGCAGGAACATGGAACACGGATGATCTTTACGTCAGCCGGGTAAGAAAGACGGCTGCTTCCTGCAAGGTCTGCACCTGCGTAACTACACCAGTTACAGCAGAATGCTACAATCTTAGGTCTGAATTCTTCGTTTGTTTCTATCGACATATTGCATCTACCTCCGCGATAATCTGTCTGTTGGAAAAGCCCTGCAGATCCATAGCACCAGACGGGCAGGCTACTGTACAAGCGCCGCATCCCTGGCAAAGTGCTGTATTTACAACGGCTACTCTTCTTGTTTCACGGATACCGTGGTCATTTACCTGTTTATCCTCATAGGAAATTGCTCCATATGGGCAGACATTTGCACATGTAGAACATCCGTTACATAACAGTTCATCGGATTTTGCTGTACATGGGTTGGTTGTCAGTTTATCTTTGGCAAGAAGGCCGATTGCCTTAACTGCTGCTGCGCCAGCCTGTGCAACTGTCTCCGGAATATCTTTCGGTCCCTGGCATACACCGGAAAGGAAGATACCTGCTGTAGGAGATTCTACAGGACGGAGTTTTGCATGGGCTTCTGTGAGGAAGTTGTTTGTATCAATACTTGCTGTAAGCATAGTAGCGATCTTACGAACATCCGGGTTCGGTTCAATGGCTGTTGCAAGAACGACCATATCTGCTTTCTTAAGGATTTGTTTGTTGTCGATCAGGTCAGATCCCTGTACAAGAAGGCTTCCGTCCGGCTGTGGAATAACTTTTCCTACCTGGCCTTTGATGTAGTTTACGCCGTACTGTTCTACGGCTCTTCTGTAGAACTCATCGAAGTTCTTACCAGGTGTACGCACATCAATATAGAAGACTGTTACATTTGTATCCGGATATTTATCACGGATCAGCATTGCATGTTTTGCTGTGTACATACAGCAGATCTTGGAGCAATATGGTTTTCCTCTGTCGTCGGAGCAACGGCTTCCAACACACTGGATGAATACCAGTTCCTTCGGAGCTTTTCCATCGGAAAGACGCTCTAAGTGTCCTTTTGTAGGACCTGCTGCGTTCATGATACGTTCCAGTTCCAGGGATGTGATAACATCTTTACTCTGGCTGTACGCATATTCATCATATTTGTCAAGTTTGATGGTATCAAAACCTGTAGCAACTACGATTGCACCGTATTTCTGTGTTACGATCTCATCCTGCTGATCGTAATCAATGGCTCCTGCCTGACATACTTTGGAGCAGACACCACATTTTCCTGTTTTAAATTTCAGACAGTTCTCACGGTCGATAACCGGAACATTCGGGATTGCCTGTGCAAATGGAGTGTAAATAGCAGTTCTGTTATTTAATCCTCTGTTAAATTCGTTCGGAATCTTCTTGGACGGACATTTTTCCTGGCAGACACCGCAGCCTGTACATTTGTCCATATTTACACTTCTTGCTTTCTTTCTGATATCAACGGTGAAATCACCTACGAAACCGCTGACATGTTCTACTTCACTGTATGTATAGATATTGATCTTCTCATGTGCTGCTGCCTCTACCATCTTAGGTGTGAGGATACATGCAGAACAGTCAAGCGTCGGGAATGTTTTATCAAGCTGTGACATTCTTCCACCGATACTTGGAGTCTTCTCTACGATATCTACTTCATATCCTGCATCTGCGATATCCAGGGCTGTCTGGATTCCGGCAATACCGCCGCCGATGATCAGGGCTCTCTTTGTAACACGGCTCTCTCCTGGCTGAAGAGGTGTGTTTAAGTTTACTTTTGCGATTGCTGCCCTGGCAAGGATCACGGCCTTCTTTGTAGCCTCTTCCATATCCTTGTGGATCCAGGAACAATGCTCACGGATATTTGCAATCTCCACCATGTATGGATTCAGGCCAGCTCTTTCAGCTGCTTTTCTGAATGTTGCCTCATGCATACGTGGGGAGCATGAACAGACAACAACGCCTGTCAGGTTTTTCTCTTTAATGGCTTCCTGAATTTTAGCCTGGCCTGCTTCTGAGCACATGTACTGGTAGTCTTCTGCATGAACGACACCCGGCTCTTTGGCAGCTAATTCAACAACTTTTTTTACATCTACCGTAGCGGCGATATTACTTCCGCAATGACAGACAAATACACCAATTCTCTGCACGCTGGCTTACCTCCTGTATCTTCTGAATGCACTTACCAGAAGCTGCTGTGGCAGTTCCGGATCAAGAAGCTGTGGTATCTCATCTGCTTTCAGATAATCGCCGCCTTTTTCACGGACAACTAACTGTCTTGCTGCATCGATGATCTTTCCCGGTTTTACATCTCTTGGACAACGCTCTACACAGGCGAAGCAGGAAAGGCATTTCCAGAGAGACTTTGAATTGACAAGTGCTTCGATATCTTCATTTACAACATAGGATACAAACTGATGTGGCTTGATATCCATTTCATTGAAAGATGGGCAGGTAGCAGAACATTTTCCACATTTCATACATTTCAGCGGATTGGTTCCGGAGATCTCTTTGATCTTTTCTGCTGCTGAATGCTGGTTTCTCATTTTGCCACCTCCTCTTTTACTCCGAGGGCTTCTGCAAGGAGCTCTGTGAAATAATATACAGGCAGTTCGCTGGAAGCGTTTTTATTTAAATTATATTTACACAATGGACAGGCTGTGATCAGCATATCTGCGCCAAAGCCTTTCGCACTGTCTTCGATTTTCTGACACATGTTCTGAGACATATCTTTTTCTTTCAGAGAAATGTAACCGCCGCAGCATTCATTTCTGTATGGATAGATTACCGGTTCTGCCCCAAGTGCACGGATGAAATCTTCCATGATTGTCGGATTCTCAGGATCATCGAAAGCCATGATCTTGCCCGGACGTAATAAGAGACATCCGTAATATGCTCCGATCTTCTTTCCTGTAAGCGGGTTTACTACTTTCTCTTTCAGCTTGTCAAAGCCAACTCTGTCGCGAAGCACTTCCAGATAATGGAGTACTGTTGTCTCGCCAGCATAAGGCTCGTCAAGCTGCATGTAATTATTTGCTCTGGTGCGGATATCTTCCACATTCTTCATGTCGTCATTGACACGTTTGATCACGTGATGACAGGCAGAACAGATTGTCACCAGATCCTGGCCTTTTTCTTTGGCCTGATTAAGAGCACGTACGGAAGAAAGTTTCGTAGCAATCTCGTCAGTTCCCAGAGGATAAACGCCTCCGCAGCACTGCCAGTCTTCAATCTCTTCCAGTTCAAACCCAAGTGCTCTGGCGCTGGCTCTGGCATATTCGTCCAGATCTTTCGCCTTGTTTCTCAGGGTACAACCCGGATAATAACTGTACTTCATACTTAACATTATCCTTTCTTAGTTGTTCAGATAAATTCATGTTGCTCAAATAATGATATCAGGGTCCAAAAGCAATTTGCCCCGATATATAGCGCCCGTAAATAACAGTCGCTAGTCCTTGTCTTTTTTTTAACAATATATGGACAAAAATATAAATCAAGTCTAATACAATTACTTTTTATATCTTTGTTGAGACATAGAAAATAAAAGAGTTCGCACACCCTTCCTCCGCAATTAAAGGAGTGTATCAGCTCGATTTCCGAAAAATATTATATCACATTGACAACATTTTAACAAGAGGTTTTTGATATTTTTTTATTTCGTTCCTGATTTTATTCATAAGAGTCAAAATTCCTCTGCCTCCGCTGCAATATGGAATTTTGACTGATGAATAAAAAAAGGAGTAAACAATAATTTTTACTCAGAGGAGCAACGCGTTCTCTGCTCCCCTGAATTCAAAATCTTATCGCCACAGGCGATTTTAACCAGTCACGTTTTATTTATTAATTAAGATCGATCTGAGCAATAATTTCTTTCAGTGTATCTGCGCTCTTCTTGAGCTGTTCGATTTCAGCTTTATTCATTCTCATCGGTACTTTACCCTGTACACCATTTGGACCTACCAGTGTCAGTGTGCTTAAGCATACATCTTCGATTCCGTATTCTCCATGCATCATAGTGGATACTGTAGAAATAGATTCGGAAGAAGATACCAGTAAGCTACAGAGCTTGCATACAGATGAAGATACGGCATAGAAAGTTGCACCTTTCTTGGAGATAATTTCACCGCCGGATTTCTGTACGTACTGAAGCATTGCTTCTTTGTCAATCGGCTCAATATCTTTTCCGAGTTTCTTCTCCAGTTCATAATATTCGTCTACACTTACACCGGAAATGTAAGCACCAGTCCATGGGATAAAAGATGTATCACCATGTTCACCAAATACATAAGCGTGAATGTTGCTCTGTGCAATCTGGAAGTGCTCGGATAATCCGCAACGCAGACGTGCAGAGTCAAGGATGGTACCGGAACCAAGGATCTGATTCTCCGGAAGTCCGGAAATCTTTGTAAATACATAAGTCATAATATCGACCGGATTGCTTACGATCAGGTAAAGAGCGTTTGGTGCAGCCTTTACAATCTCCGGTGTGATGGACTTAAGGATATTTACGTTTGTCTGTGTAAGTTCAAGTCTCGTCTGTCCCGGTTTACGTGCGATACCAGATGTGATGATAACGATGTCAGAGTCTTTGGCATCTTCATAATCTCCGGCAATGATGGAAATAGGATCTCTGAAGCAGGTTCCCTGGATGATATCCAGAACTTCGCCTTCTGCTTTCTGTTTATTGATATCGATCAGAACGATTTCAGATGCAATATCCTGACTTGATAAAGTGTACGCGATGGTGGCACCGACACTGCCGGCTCCAATGATAGTAATTTTACTGCTCATAATCTTAATACTCCTTTTCTCCTAACAAAATTGACGCCTTAATGATAACACATTGTCAAAAAATTGACAAGAGTTTTTGTACAGAAATCCGAACAATTTTTAAATTCCAATTTTTGTTTTGGACCATGAAATTGTTTGTAAGTTTGATATAATTTTCACAAATCTAAAACTTTATTTTATATAACACAAAGAAACAAATCTATGAATACTTAAATGCATTTACAGATTTGTTTCTCTGGGTTTGTTTATAAATTTTATGATGTCAGGGTCAAAAAGTATTTTGCCCCTGACTTGATATGTTTAATTTACAGGAGTTACTTTAAGTGTTCCAGTCGAATTATTCGCCCATCCACTATGTAAGTTTACATAAAAATAATATACTGTATTCGCCTTTAATGTACAGGTACCTCCATTTTGCACATGATTTATATGTTCAAGTTTTCCTTTTTTCTCCTGTTCAATGCTGATTCCCTGACTGCCAAGATTATAATCAGGGAAAGATACGGAAACGCGGTATTTTGTACTCTTACCTGTTTTAAAGCGTGCATACATGCCACTGTTGGTTACAGAAAACTTTTTACTGCCACTTCCATTGATTGTCGGTAAACCGGATAGTTTCTTTACTTTGACATTTTTTACAACTGCTTCTGCTTTTGAATTGTCATATTTTAAATGTACGTCATAGGTTCCTGGCTCTGGACTGGATTTCTTACCGTTGTAAATAATATATCTGCTGAGCCATTGACCATATCTATTTCTCTGGTCTGTACGAATTGTCTCTGTTTTTCCATCACTATATGTGATTTTTATTTTTCCTTTTCCTCTCCAACGTTCTGCGACGTTATATTGATTTTTATTATCTGTTCCATATCGATCCTGATAAAAATCTATAGGAGTATAAAAAGCAACAGATTTATCAATTTTTACCTGTTTGATTGAAACAACATCAGCCAGTATTTCTGCCTGAAAGACAACTTTTGAAGCGGATTTCCCCATCCCCATTCCAAAATAATAGGTTTTCCCTTTTTCAAGCTTATAGGCACCATAGCCACCTGTAGAAATGCCTTCAAGCATTTTAAATTTAGAATTATATGCGTCATAGACACTATTTGTATAAGTTCCATATTGGGATGTAATTGTCATCTTTAACACATATTTTCCTGTTTTGTTTGGAACAAATTTTACATAATTCTTTTCTGTTGCATTCTTTACAGTCGCTGTATATACATTTCCTGTTTTTTTCATGGAAGGATATTTCGCAGAAGTACCTGGCTTTCCTGCACTGTCTGTGAGTATATCTTCCTGGTCATCATTAAATTCCGGAATCGAGTCTTCGTCATCTGCGATTTCTTCATCTGTAAATTCCGGCATATCTGATTTCTGTGAATCTTCCGATTCTTCTGCATCCGCAGTCGCGTTCACCTCTTCAGATGCAGTGTCCGCATCTGCTGTATTTTCTGATGCATTCTCACTGTCCACAACATTCTCAGAAAATTCGGATACATTCTCCGTTCCACTTGTAAAATCTGCAGCGCAGACAGGGCTTCCCACTGTCGCTGACATTGTTACTGCTAACAACATTGTTAAAACTTTTCTCTTCATGTTTTATCCTCCGTTTGCTGTAAATTTATTTCCATGTATGCAAGATTATCTCTGCATACAGCGAAATCATTGTTCTGAATTTTCTTTTTTCATATTTTTTAATAAACGGCTCAGACTCTCAGGTGTCATATTAAGATAGGAAGCAATATCTTTTTTGCTTACTTTTTCTACCAGATCCGGATAAATTTCCAGAAAATAACGATACCTGTCTTCCACTCTACTGGAAGTAATCACTTTTTCATGTTCAATATTCCTGATAACATTGATTCCGATCATACGGTTACACACCAGAGCAATTTCCTGACAGCTCTGTGCCAGTTCTCTGAGGCAGTCTACAGAGGTAGAAATCAACTCACAGTCTCTAACTGCCTCTACAGTCAGAAGTGAAACCATATGTCTGTCCAGATTCACAATCCCGGTAACAGGCTCACCCACATGATGCGCAAAACAATGGATTCTGTTTTTTCCCTCTTTATCCAGCGCATAATATGCTTTTACTACTCCTCCACACTGATACAGAAAAGAAACTTCCGAAACCACATCTTTTTCCTTAAGCAAAATGCATTTCGCCTTTAACGTCCATCTTCTGGAATGATTGCCAAGCTGTTCCAGTGCATATTTATCTTTGATTCCGATTATATCCCTGAAAAACACAATAATTTCACTTTTTTCTGCTTTCATCCGTAAATATTCCTTTAACTTTATTCATTTTTGTTATTTTATCACAAGTTTAATTTTCTGTCTTGTCAGATACTTGATTTACATCAATTTTTTATACGGTTTTATTAGATTTTTGCAAAACAAAAGAACGATTTCATTTTATCCTTCTGCCGGATATAAAAGCAACTGCTCAATATTATGTTCAGAATTTGTAATCTACAAATCCCATATCTGACATAGAAATCCCCATAAGCTGTTTCAGATAAGTGTTAAATAATGGCAGTGCTTTATGAAGCTTTTTATTTCCCTGCGCACTTAACTGATTCAGTGTATAACTTTTATTCGTATACAAATTGAAAGAAATTTCAGAACTGTTCGTAAAATGAGTCGTATCTTCCTTGCCACTATAATCAAATGGAATGTCTCCACCTATATAGTTATCATTTCCTTCTATATTGTACGTGACTGAAATCCGGCGCGTTTGTGATAAATCCTCAAATATATGCCCTTCCCATGATATTCTTATGGTTTCATCTTTAGCTGCGTTATTTGAATCTGTAATAATATACGCCATCCATACAGCACTCTTCTGATCATCATGCGGACTTTGATATTGGAATGTTACACGTTCATTGGCAGATATTTTCCAGGTACGTTCATAATTGTCACCACCGCCAGACCATTTATCTCCATTTGTTTTCAAATACGTAATCAGTTTCTGAACTTCTGCTGGATATGTGCCAGTATTTGAAGATGGAGTTTTTTTTCTTTAAAGAAATACATTTTATGATACTACTTGTACTATTTACTTTCTTTCCAGTAATTTTTGCAAATGGTATCACTTTATAATAATATGTATTTCCGGTTTTCACTTTTTTGTCTGTATATTTTAAAGTTTTCCCACTGGTAATCGTTTTTATCTTACTGAACTTACCGTTTTTGCTTTCTGACCGATAAATATAATATCCTGTTGCACCTGTTGTTTTCTTCCAGCTTATAGATACTGTTTTATTTTTAGCAGATAAAGAAACAACCGTATTTAACTTTCCTGATAAGCCCTTTTTGTTGTATCCACTATATACTTTTTTACCATTTACTTTTTTATGAGCCTTTACTGTATAAGAATACTTGTAACCGGCTTTTACATTCTTGTCTTTATAGGAAGTTCCGGTTGTATTTTTTACAACTTTCCACTTACCGGAATTCACCTTTCGATAAACCAGATAGCCATTAGCACCAAAAACTGTGTTCCATTTGACTGTAATTGAATTATATGATGTAGTTATCTTGCTTAACTTCGGTACTGAAGGTTTTTTATCTGGTGAAACTGCAGGTGTCGGTGTTGCAGTAGGTGTTGGTGTTACTGTAGGTGTAGGTGTTGCAACAGGTGTCGGCGTTGCAGTAGGTGTCGGCGTTTCAATGATTGTGGTCGTTTCATATAAATTCTGCTCTTTTGTTACATTGATTATTGCGCCATTATCAGACTGCACCTTATAATTGCCGGAATCTGTCATCAGTTCATTATTAATCGACTGCGAATACTCCATGTTCGGACTTAATGGTATCTGAGTGAACTCACAGTTTCTGTAATTGTAATTGTTTGTCAGCTGGTCATAAATATTAATGTCCATGGTTCCGGTGCCTGTTGCTTTATAAACCAGATGATAGGTATCATTAAACAACTGAACATATTTGTCATCCCCCACTGTCCAGAGGGCTACACCATCCCCTATAATCGTTGCCTTATCAGAAACAATGCTTCCTACCAGAACATTATCGGAATTGTATACATAAACATCTACAGGGCATTTTATCACAGCTTTTTTAGAAGGATAAATCAACAGATTGAAAAAGCCTGATGAAAATCTGCCTTTCAGTTTTCTTTCATAAAGTTTCTCCAGAAGCATTTTAACCGGTCTCTCCAGACCGTATTTTGCCGCCTTGCTGGCGATACTGTCGATACTGTCCTCGATGACTTCATTGGCAAGTTTATCTGCATTACTGCCCCAGATTTCTTTGTATGCACTTTTTATTGATGATTCTGCTGCTTTCCATAAGCTCTGGCAGAAGCTGTCCAAATCTGCTTCATTAATTAATCCTTTATCGCAGAGAATTTCTTCTTGCTTTTGGTTCGGTTCAGAAACCAGCCACATTTTAGTTGTAATGCCACCGTTGATTCCAAATGGTGAACCGTCATAAGAATATACAGAAACATCACAGTCAAATCTGAACTGATACAGCTTATTGTTCAGTCCCTGCACAACTACTTCAACAGGTACTTCTTTACTTGCTATCCCAAATTTCGGCTTTTCATATCCCAAAAACTGTTTCATCATCCGCTCTGCAACTTCATCGGACAGACCGGAGGCCGTAAAATATTCTTTGGAAATATTTGCCATGGCAATTTCTGAATAAATCAATAATTTTAATCCTTCAAACTGATTGTGACCAATATATTTTTCAATATCAGGATCAAGTGCCATTTTATCACTGAGATCCACAAAAGAATCTACTGCATCTGCTAAAGACTTCTCTGCATTTTTTTCTGCTTCCTGCTCTGCTTTTTGTTCATCATCTGTTTTTTTCAGGTCGTTCTGATAATTTACATTTAAAGCAGCGGTTCCGCTGATACTGTTTTCCTCTTTGTTATTTCCGGTAACTGTAACAAAAATTTCTCCGGAATGTACACTGCTGTCATTCGGTTTCCACCATGTTACTCCCTTCTTTACCAATGTCAATTTAACGGTGATTGTTTTCCCTTCATTTATGGACTGATCCATATTCAGATTATAAGTATAATCAGAGCCTATATTGGTTACTTTTGACGCATCTTTTACTTTAAACATCTTCAAATTCTTCAGTTCCACACTTAACTCATTCAGATTAACTGTTCCTGAAGGATTATAAATCTGCACATTAACTTCTATTTCTTTCTCATTATAACCATCTTTAGTCCAGTGTAAGGTCTTTTTCTTTGATTTGTCACCAAAAGCGGCTGTTGCAGTCAGGGATTCAGTGTGACTGCCGTTCTTACCGACTGACACTGTAATTTTCTGTCCATTTGGACTTGTACATGTAATTTTGCTAGATTCACTTCCATTCCCTATCGGAGTAAACGTGCAGATCAGTTCTGCTTTCTTTCCATCATCTAAGATGCGGTATTCCGTTTTATCAATCGTTACATATGGTCCTGCTAAATAAGAACCTGTATCCTGAACCTTTAAGTTCTTCATGAAACTTTCAAGATATTCCTTATTTTCTTTTTCAAGTTCTACGGAACACAGAGTAACTGATTTTTTTTCTGAAATGTTAATTATTGTGGTCTGAGTCTGCAGTTTCGGTTCTACATTGATTTCTATACTTGCAGTTCTGCCATCCTGTGTAGTTCCGGTTATGGTGACTTCACCTACGTCATAAACTAATAAGCTTATCCAGCCAGATGCACGGTTGCCATCAACGCTGTCTATTAACCCTGTTGCATTTTTGTCTATCTCTGCAATAGCAGGGTTACTTGACTTCCAGGTAATTGCCTTCTCCTCATTCGCTACATTGCCTGGAGTTGATGCTTCAAAATCTACGGAAATTGAATTTTGATTTCCCAGAATGGCAGGGGATTTGATATTTAAATTGAACTTTTTATTTGTGGATATTGTGCTATTATAGTGGATTGTTGCTTTCGATAATTGTTGATTACCAGATGAGCTAATATCTACTTTCTCCCACTGTGTTTTGTTTCCAGTGTAATATACATCAGTTAAACTATTGCAACCATAAAACGCATAAACACCGATACTCGTTACACTGTTCGGGATTTCTATGCTGTTTAAACTACTGCAACCATAAAACGCACCCCACCCGATACTCGTTACACTGTTCGGGATTTCTATGCTGTTCAAACTACTGCAACCCTCAAACGCCTGATACCCGATACTCGTTACACTGTTCGGGATTTCTATGCTGTTTAAACTACTGCAACTATAAAACGCACCCCATCCGATACTTGTTATTCCTTTTTTTATAATTACCTTCTTTATTTCACTTAATGAATGTCCACAATTCCTTACTGATGTTTGAGTAATCATCCCACTTCCACTAATGATAAGTGTCCCATTATCAAATGATACTTTTACATTTTTGTCTGATGTATCACCGGATGCCATTGCAGGTACTTCTGCTTCTTCTGTCAGATCTTCTTCAGGAGAATCATCTTCAAAATCTTCTGCTTCCATTTGCTCATCAGAAAATGCTTCTTCATTACCATTTTCAGACGAGTCTCCATATTCTACATTCACTCCATCTGTGAATTCTGCTGCCCATGATGTGCCTGCTGATTGTATCACCATGATTCCCGCCAGCATAAGAGCCATTAGTTTTCTCTTCATACGCACTCTCTCCTTCTTATAATAATCACTTTTTCTCAATTCAGTGTTTCACTTTCTGATATGAAAGATTGTACCACTTTTATTGTCATAATATATGATACTACATCTTTCGTTTTCTGTCTTGTCAGGCACTTGATTTAAATCAATAATCCTGAAATTTTTTTCAAAACAAAAGAGCCCGGCGCATAAGTTTTCACTCCTTATGCATCAGACTCCTTTGATAATTCTAACGACACTATATCAGTAAGCAATACTGAGTACACTGCTCAGGGAATTCTCGTTGTTGTACTGGATCACTGAGGCGTATTCTGCATGGATTTTCTCTATTTGTTCGGCAACTGTTTCTGCGTCCATGTGCCTGTAGCACCATTGGTGATGGTGACAGGTTTTTTGTATTTGTAAGATTTTGTGCCGGTATTGCAGCGATTTCCGTATAATGAAGTAGCCATCTGCATCTTTGATTATATTCCACTGTAATGTCACAGAAGTTTTTGTCTGCTTTACGGAGCGGGCTCTTAAATGTCCGAAACCTGTTGTCCTGTTGATCACAGGTTCATCCGGAACTTTCGCTGTAATCATTGCAGTTTACCGTCGATTTTTCACGATTTTCAGTAATCCAAGCCCACCACACAATGCACAAAAGATACATGGTTTTTTTAATGATTTTAAAAATAATTGCCAAATCAATTGCCGGATTAGGTACAATATCTGAATGATCTGTCAGTCAGAATACGTGCAAAGATCAGTCCCAGCGGCAATGAAGCAATGATAAGGATTGCAGATGCAAACCAGGATGCAGCTACCGATAATGACATGATTCCAAGATTATAAAATCCTCTGTACAAATACAGACCCGGAACCATGATGACGATTGACGGAACTGTTACAGATATCCTTGGATATCCAACTTTATTCTTCAGCAACGACGCCAGAAGTCCCGCAGTAAGTGCACCGATAAATGCAGCGGCTGCAGGAGGAATATTGGCAAGATCCACCAGCTCCAGTCTCAGGGTATTGGCCACTGCTCCTATCCCGGCTGCTGCAACTGCCAGACGTACCGGGCTGTTAAACATAATGGAGAATCCAAATACTCCGCAAAAGCTGGCAAGAATCCGGAATAGAATCCACTGGCTCATTGTCAGCGAAAGTTTCATAAAATTTACAGGTTTCAGATGCAGAATCAGGGCCATGATCCACGCTGACATAGTTGCTACCAGAATAACGATCAAAGCATACATCAGACGTTCCATTCCGGAACGCATATCCAGTTTGGCAAGGTCAATACCACTGGTAATGAATGGAAATCCCGGTATGATGAACAGCATGGCACAGATATATCCGGCCTCATGCTGAACAGAAATCCCAAACAGTATTTCTCCCAGTTTGAGCATACCTGCATATGCAAAACATGCCAAGGATACAGAGGATACAATACATAAGAATAATGTAAAATGATATTTTGTCAGTTTACAGCGAAGATAATTACCAATTCCTGCACCCACAAATGCACAGAACATCTCAATCGGACCGCCTCCCAGCAGAAATGTAAATCCACAGCATGCGATTGCTGCTGCAAGTCCCAGTGCAGGCGGGGAATAGAGACCATGTGTTTTTTCAATATTATCAAGGAAAGTATGCAGCTGTTCCCCTGACATATGTTTCCCTTCTGTTTTAAAGTTCCGGATAAAGTGTTCCAAACGGTTTAACTTTAAGGTATTTACTCCGGTATTGGTCAGGCACAGTGACTGGGTAAAGCCTTCTTCTCCGTCATAGCATGTATATTCAATAGACATCAGACCAATATCCGCCGTACATGTAATGCCAAGTGCTTCTGCCAATGTGTTCATGGAACTTCTTACTCTCCAGGCTCCGGTACCGCATGAGAGAAACATAATCCCCACACGTCCGATAACGGATGCTTTCTCTGCGATGCTGGAATCTACAACTGGTACATTTTCCCCATTTTCATCTGTATACTCATGCCAGGCAACATCCATATGGTTCTTTTTAATCACTTCCTGCGGCATTTTTCTCACTTCCTCATTCTATATTGTCAATCGGATAAAATCATCCGCTTTGCTACTTGCTTGATTTGTTAAAGCTGCAGACTGTCATTTCCTGCTTTCTCCATCATTTTCTCTCTGCATGCCAGTACGATTCCGTCAATCTCGTCTAAATGCTGCAGCATTTTTTTCTCAAATTCATGGATAGGAAGAAGAATTCCAATTTCATCATAGGGTTTATCCGGATTCTCTTTCTTCAGACCTGTTTCCTGTCCGTAGTATACCATGGCTCTTGGGGCTTCTTCCTGAATCTTCTGGAAAGCATCCCATACAACGGCATATGCCTGTGCTTCTGTCAGACCCAGTTTACAGGTGTCGGGAAGTGCATAAAGAACCAGAACACCACGTTTACGGTTATCTTTTTCTTCTGTAATGTTCAGACCTTCTGTATAGGTACGGACAAGATCATAACCATCTGCAAGATACAGCGCAGATCTGGGGGCACATTCATGATGTTCATATGTTTCCTTGAATTTTGCATATTCTCTGGCTGAAACCTTTTCCCCGGGAAGAAGTTTTCCGGCTGCATCTGTAAGGAGCACCGGGTTCTCTCCTGCTTTTCCGTGGAATTTCTTCGGGATCAGATAAGCCTCCCTTAACAGGTCAAACATACTTCTGCCGCATAATTCCAACAGCAGTGCACTGATATCACCGTTCTGGTACGCATGAAACAATACCTGCAGGAAATGATCTCTGTCATTATCTGTCAGACGATGGTCGTCATCTATATGGTCATAAAAAACTCCGCTTAATCGTCCGGATGCTTCCGGCGAAGCCAAAATTTTAGAAAAAATTGTTTCTACTGCTTCTTCTCTTGGCAAAACTGTACTCATAATTAACTTCCCCTTTCCAATCGTGTCAGATTCTTTTTTCAGTTTTCATTATAGTCTTGCTTTTAGTAATGTCAACATAAAAAGAGGGAATTTTCTGATATCAATTTTACATAGATGCAAGCTAAAAATTATATAAAAAAGACATTCCATCCACTGGGGTAGAATGTCTTTTCTCATAACTTATATGATTCTTTTGAAGTTACGTTCTATATACACAGTGGAAACCATTTTTCGATTACACACTGATGTACTTTTTCTTTTTTATCGTAGTTGATCCCCACCAGCAAAATATCTCCTGTATACTGCTGTAATGACTCTGGATATTTTCGTTCTTTTATCTGATTCAGAGCAGTTTCTGCGTCTTTGTTCCATTTCAGTTCGACGAGTAATGCAGGATAATAGTCTCTGTACAGTGGTTTGGGGATGAAGACGAAATCTGCGAAGCCTCTTCCTGTTGGGAGTTCTCGGATTGGTTTAAAATAGTATTTTATTGCACTCAGGTACGCAACACTGAGTACGCTGCTCAGTGTAGGATGTCACTGAATCAGAAGTCCTTTCCATGATTGAAAGTGATAGTGCAGGACGTGTACAACGCTGAGGGTGATTGAGCTATAGTAATTGGAAAAGGGGCTGTCGGTTAATACCACATTTCGGCATCCCCAG
>ULSO01078334.1_pt1 | contig 33165 bp, 32 predicted proteins | sample 1956701 | NCBI WGS metagenome assembly ULSO01 (sample SAMEA4835708, study PRJEB28245) | human gut metagenome | biome: gut microbiome; material: fecal sample | place: Denmark | collected 2008 | reverse complement strand
TTGTCTGCTTCTTCTTTTCTGACCTTTTTTGCAAGCCTAGGTAAAAGAAAAGCCAAAATAATTTCAATTAAAATAAAACTCAACAGTGTAAATAACAGTTCCATAAATTTATCATACATTTTTGGTCACAACTTGTCAACTTGACCGATTATATTTGACAGAAATGTCAATTTTTATTATTATATATAAGGAATTTAACAAAAGGAGATTACAAAAATGTCAGGACATTCAAAATGGCACAACATACAAGCTAAAAAAGGTAAGACAGATGCCGCAAGAGGAAAGATTTTCACAAAAATCGGTAGAGAAATCGCAGTTTGCGTTAAAGCAGGCGGTCCTGACCCTAATGTAAACAGCAAATTAAAGGATATAATCGCAAAGGCTAAACAAAACAATATGCCAAGTGATAACATTGAAAGATCAATCAAGAAGGCCTCAGGCGAACTTTCTGGAGTAAATTACGAAGCAATCACTTATGAAGGCTACGGAGTTGGTGGTTCTGCTGTTATTGTTGAATGTTTAACAGACAACAAAAACAGAACTGCTGGAGATGTTCGTCACGCTTTTGACAAACACGGTGGAAGCCTTGGCTCAACAAATTGCGTATCATATCTTTTCAAGAGAAAGGGAATTGTTGTTGTCACAGATTTCAGCGACATAGACACTCTCATGCTTGATGCAATCGAAGAAGGTGCAGTCGATGTTGTTGAAGATGAAGATGCTGTGGAAATCATAACAGAACCTAACGAAGATGGAAAAATGCGTGATGCTCTTGAAAAGAAGGGCTACAATGTCGTTTCATCTGAAACTGCACTTGTTCCAGATATGTATGTTGACTTGAGTGCAGACCAAGAAGCAAAGTTTCAAAGAATGATTGACGCTCTTGAAGATTTGGACGATGTTCAAGAAGTATATCACAACGTAAACCTTTCTGAAGAAGAATAGAAACAGGCATTTATATGGATTTTATTATAGAATTCTTTGTTGAGTTTTTTGGATATATTTATCTAAATTTTGCGATGTCATTAGTTCCAGACAAAAAACTAAAAAAATGGCAGCTGTATCTTCTTAATGCAATCAGTCTAATCGTTTCTTTATATGTTTTAGCTTCACTTTGTTTTGGAATAACATTACTGATCGTTTCAAAAGACAATTCTCAATTTAATACAGGTTTAGGATTAACAATTTCAGGTGGGTTGCTCTTGTTAATTCAAATCATTTTGTATGTTATAACCAAAAAGAGAGAAAAGAAATTAAAGAAGAAAAAGGCAATGGAGCGCAGATATAAAAAATTGCAGGAACAAAATGCAAAAAACGCTAACGAAATCATAATAGACCAAAATGATAACCAAAGTGACAATAAGCAGGGGTGACCTGCTTTTTCTTTTATTTCCTGGCTTGGATTTAGTACGCTTTTTCATTTGACAAAATAAGCGTTTTTTATTAAAATTAACTTATGAGAATTTTAGGAATTGACCCGGGCTATGGGATTGTTGGTTACGGAATTATTGACACAGACAGAGATAATGCTGTGGTGGATTATGGTGTGATTGAAACCCCAAAAGAAGAAACTTTTCCAGTTCGTCTTCAACGAATTGATGAGTCTTTGAGGGTCCTTTTTGAAACCTACAAGCCAGATGAAGTTGCGATTGAAGAATTGTTCTATTTCAAGAACCAAAAAACTGTCATTCAAGTGGCTCAAGCAAGAGGAGTTATTGTGCTTGCCAGTCAAAAGTATTGTGGCAGAACATTTGAATATACACCAATTCAAATCAAACAGGCTCTCACTGGCAATGGAAGAGCGGACAAACATCAGATGCAGTTTATGGTAAAGAATGTTCTGGGGCTTGCTTCAATTCCAAAACCAGATGACGCGGCAGATGCTTTGGCGGTTGCACTATGTCACAGTCAAATCAATCCTCGCTTGAATGTTAATATGATGCAATAATTAAGGAGAAAATATGATTTCATTTCTTGTTGGAACAATTGAAGAAAAAAGAGAAAATCTGTTGGTCATAGACGTCAATGGTGTTGGATATGAACTGACAATTTCAAACAACACACTTGCAAGTTTGCCTATGGAAGGAGAGACAACCAAGGTTTTGACATATTTGCAAGTGAGTGAAAACACAGGGGTATGTCTATATGGCTTTGCGACCGAAGAAGAAAAAGCGATGTTTTTGCGACTTATCACGGTTTCCGGCGTTGGACCTAAAATGGCAATCACAATTTTGTCTGGCATGAAACTTTCAGATTTGGTTGTTGCAATTGTGAGTGAAGATTCCACTCTTCTTTCAAAAATAAAGGGACTGGGAAAGAAAACTGCAGAAAGAATTTGTTTGGAACTTAAAGATAAGATTTCAGCAACTTCATTCAACATCCAAGGTTCAGAGATGATTGACAACAATTACAGCGAAACTGCTTTGAATGATGCTGTTGACACATTAATCAACTTGGGTGTAAACAAAAATGAAGCATACAGACTTGCAAGAAGCAAAGCTACTGCAGACACAACTGCTGAAGAAATCATTCTGAAAGTTCTCAGAGAACTTGGTAGATAATTCATTTAAACACAAAATATTGTGTGTTATGCAGATAATGGCGTTGAATAATACACAACAAAAAGGAAATGGGAAATATGGAAGATAGATTTATAACTAGCACAAAAAATTGGACTGATGCAGAAATTGAAAACTCTCTCAGACCAACAAAGCTATCCGAATATGTTGGACAAGAGAAGGTCAAACAAAGCCTTGAAATTTATATTAAAGCTGCAAAATCAAGAAAAGATGCTTTGGACCATGTTCTTTTGTATGGACCTCCAGGACTTGGAAAAACAACTCTTGCACATATCATCGCAAATGAACTCGGCTCACAATTCAAAATAACTTCTGGTCCAGCTATTGAACACGCAGCGGATCTTGCTGCCATTTTGACAAATTTGGGCAAAAATGATGTTTTGTTTATAGATGAAATTCACAGATTAAACAAAAGTGTTGAAGAAATCTTATATCCTGCCATGGAAGATTTTGCATTGGATTTCATTGTTGGAAAAGGCCCGTCTGCAAAAAATATGAGACTTAAAATTCAACCTTTCACATTGATTGGTGCAACAACAAAGGCGGGAATGCTTACAAGTCCATTGCGTGACAGATTTGGGGTTATTTGCCGTTTGGAACTTTATGAAAATGAAGAACTTCAAGTTATCATCAAACGTTCTGCAAAAATTTTGAATATTGACATAAACGAACAAGCAAGTCTTGACATTGCAAAACGTTCTAGAGGAACTCCTCGTATTGCAAACAGACTTCTTAAAAGGGTTAGAGATTACGCAGAAGTTTTGGGAACAGGAAAAATCACAAAAGAAATTGCTGACCAGGCTCTCGCGAAAATGGAAATTGATGAATTGGGACTTGATTTCATTGACAGAAAAATCTTGGAAAGCATAATCTACAAATTTGGCGGTGGTCCAGTTGGTCTTGACACATTGTCTGCCACAATAAGCGAAGATTCAAGCACAATTGAAGATGTTTATGAACCTTATCTTCTTCAACTTGGTTTCATCGCAAGAACACCAAGAGGAAGAGTGGCACTTGAAAATGCATATCATCATTTGGGAATGGACTACCCAGAAAATAAAGGACATTAAGATGCAAAGAGAACTTTTAAAAAGCACATATTTTTATGAACTTCCAGAAGAGCAAATTGCTCAAACACCAATTGAGCCAAGAGATCACTCAAGGCTTCTTTGCTATAATCGAAAGACTGACAAAATTGAGCATAAACACTTTTTTGATGTAATTGACTTCTTAAAACCTGGAGATGTTTTGGTTGTAAACAACAGTAAGGTTCTTCCTGCAAGATTGTTTGGATACAAAGCTGAAACAGGTGCAAAAATTGAAGTATTGCTTCAAAAAAGAATTGATTTGAAAAACTGGGAAGTTATCACAAAACCTCAAAAAAGATTGAACGTTGGAACAGAAATTGTTTTTAACGAAAACATCAAATGCACTGTGACTGAAAAAGGTGATTATGGTTCTTGCAAAGTTAAGTTTGATTATAAGGACAACAAAACTTTTGAAGAACATTTGATGGAAATTGGCACAATGCCACTTCCACCATACATCAAAGAAAAACTGAAAAATCAAAATCGTTATCAGACGGTTTATGCAAAAGTTGATGGTTCGAGTGCGGCTCCAACTGCAGGACTTCATTTCACTCCAGAACTTCTGAGAAAGATCAAAGAAAAAGGAGTGGAGATTTTGGAGGTGCTTTTGCATGTTGGACTTGGAACTTTCAGACCTGTCAAAGAAGATAATATTGAAGACCATGAAATGCACAGCGAATATTTTGAAATCTCTCAAGATGTTGCAGACAAAATTAATAAAGCAAAAAGCGAAGGCAGAAGGGTTATAGCAGTCGGCACAACATCAGTCAGAGTTCTTGAAAGTGGTGTTGATGAAAATGGAAAGCTGCAAGCCCAAAAAAGAGAGACAAAAATTTTTATCTATCCACCTTACAAATTTAAAATGGTTGATGCACTTATCACCAATTTTCACTTGCCAGAAAGCACTTTAATTATGTTGGTTTCGGCCTTTATAGGAGATATTGATAAGACTCTCGATTTGTATAAACTTGCAGTTAGAGAGAAATATAGATTTTTCAGTTTTGGCGATGCAATGTTTATCGAATAATTAATATGCTGAAATTAAGGAATTGTTATGAATGATGTAAATTTTAGTTATGAAATAATAAAAGAATGTCCTAAAACAGGAGCAAGAGCTGGAATTCTTCACACTCCAAGAGGGGATATAAAGACACCTGTTTTTATGCCTGTTGGAACGCAAGCAACTGTCAAAGGACTCAGACCTGAAGATTTAAATGAGATGGGTGCACAAATAATTTTATCAAACACCTATCATCTTTTTTTGCGTCCAGGTGAAGATATTGTCGAAAAAGCAGGTGGCTTGCATAAATTTATGAACTGGGAAAAACCAATTCTCACTGATAGTGGCGGTTTTCAAGTTTTTTCTTTGTCTGATTTGCGAAAAGTTTCTGAAAAAGGTGTTGAATTCCGTTCTCATTTAAGCGGAGAAAAGTTTCTGATGACGCCAGAACTTTGTATGCAAATTCAGCACGCTCTTGACAGTGACATTAATATGGCTCTTGACCAATGCACGGAAGCAGGGGCAACTTATGCCGAGGCAGAAGAAGCAGCAAAATTAAGTAAGATTTGGCTTGAAAGATGTTATGAGGAACATAAGGGAGGAGATCATGTTCTTTTCCCAATTGTTCAAGGCAATATGTATAAAGATTTGCGTGCAAAATGTGTTGAATACTGCACACCATTTGCAAAATGTGGAATCGCAATAGGCGGACTTTCGGTCGGAGAAGAGAAAAGTGTCATGTATGATATGCTAGACTTTTTAAATCCAATTCTTCCACATGATATGCCAAGATATCTGATGGGCGTGGGAAGTCCTGACTGCTTGATTGAAGGCTTTGCAAGAGGTGTTGATATGATGGACTGTGTTTTGCCAACAAGAATTGCGAGAAATGGAACAGCATTCTCAAGCACAGGAAAGATGGTCATAAAAAATTCTTCATTCAAAGAAGATTTCAGACCAATTGAAGAAGGGTGTGATTGCTATGCCTGCAAACACTTCTCTAGGGGCTATATAAGACATCTGATAAACGCAGGAGAAATGTTGGGGGCAGAGCTTTTGTCAATTCATAACTTAAGATTTTTAATCCGACTTGCAGAACAATCAAGAGAGGCCATTTTAGGGGGCTATTTTGCAGAATTTAAAGAAGATTTCTTAAGAAAGTATAAGATCACTGCAACATTCTAATTGTGAGGTAAATATGAAAGTCAAAGATCAAATCTTTTATCAAATTGCAACCAATAGAGATTTTAAAGTAGGGGACAAACTCCATTTTGGAGATGAGATTAATGGACAATCCAGGATTTTTGATTTTTCATACACATTAGATGGAAAACCATTGCATGAACTTGCTTTCAAAGATTCGAAAAAACGAATGTTCAGAGACAGAAATCTGACTTTTGAAACAGCAAAGGCTCTCTCAAACTATGATTTATTTATGAGAGAAATCGCTCTTGAAGAAGTCAGAAAAGAAAAGTTTCCCAATTTACCTTCTCGCTTTTTCTGTATGTATCTATCAGAACACAAAGAAGATATGATGGAAAACTTTAATAAATATAAGAAATACACATCATCAAAGTCAAAAAATTTTGCAGTAAGAAATCAGGGCGACTCATATCAAGCTGTCGCTGTGAAAGTGACCGGAGAAGCCTTCTTTTGTAAGGGCGTAGGGATAAGTCGAGAAGGTCTTTCATTTAATGATTATAAAAAACGAGCAGTTGAGTATTGGTCACAATCACAAACATCAAATGAAAAAACAAAAGAAATTCTGTTTGTTGGTGACGCAGAGGTTGTTGAAATTTTTGATGAAATTAGGCCATAAATTGACTGGGGATTATCTAAATTTCGCAAATTTTAATGCATAATACTGCTTTCTATCTATTCGTAAAACACAAGTTTTACGAATAGATAGGCTATATTTTGAGTAATATGCACAAATAATTCAACTATATATTGTGTTATGCAACAAATTGTTCATTCTTATTTTTTGAGCATTTTATTTGAAAATTATTTTGCATAATACCTGTGTTATGAATATAAAAAACATCTACCAAATTTAGCAGATGTTTTTATTTTTTATTCTTCTTCAACAGATTCAACAGAAACTTCAGCTTTTTTCTTAGTTTTTCTTATTTCCGCTTTTGTTTCTTTTTCTTTTTTCTTGTAATAATCTTCTATTGCAGCTCTTATGGATTCTTCAGCCAAAATTGCACAATAAACTTTTTGAGATGGAAGTTCTCCTAAAATTTTAATAATGTCTTTGTTTGAAACTTTCAAAGCATCATCTATTGATTTTCCTTTAACTAAATCACAAGCGATATCAGAAGAAGCAATCGCTGCGCAACATCCAAATGTTTTGAATTTTGCATTTTCAATCATTCCGTTATCATCGATTTTTAAATACATTTTGATGATATCACCACAAGTTGTGGAACTTCCAACCTGCCCAATTGCATTTGCTCCATGCATACCACCAGCATTACGAGGGTTTTGAAATCTATCTAAAACAGTTTTTGTGTACATCATAATCAAATCCTCCCTGCTTGAATTGGCGAAATTGCCCTAAGCTTTGTTACAACTTTTTCTATTTCATCAACGACATAATCAACATCTGACTTTGATATGTTTGTTCCAAATGAAATTCTAATTGACCCTTGTGCAATTTCATCTGGTATTCCCATTGCTTTCAAAACATGAGAAGGCAAAAGTGATTTTGACGTGCAAGCTGAAGATGTTGAAACTGCAATCCCTGCAAGGTCAAGAAGCATCAAAATTGATTCTCCTTCAATGCCGTAGAATGATATGTTCAAAATTGCATTTGATTTTTGATGAGGATGTCCATTAACTTGGAAAAATTGAACTTTCTCAGACAATTTTTCAAGGAAATATTCTCTGATCATTTTGAGTTTCTTGTTGTTTATAATATAGTTCTTTGTTGCAATTTCGATTGCTTTTCCAAATCCAGCAATTCCTGCAACATTTTCTGTTCCGGCTCTTTTTCCTCGTTCTTGGTTGTTTCCACCAAAAGTTATTGGATCAATTCTGACACCATTTTTAACATATAATGCGCCAACGCCCTTTGGTCCGTGGATTTTGTGAGAAGACATTGACATCAAATCGATTTCCATGTCTTGAACGTCCATTTTGATGTTGCCAATTGCCTGAACAGCATCAGTATGGAAAATGATTCCATAATCATGAGCAATCTTTGCAATTGCCTTGATGTTTTGAATTGTTCCAACTTCATTGTTTACTGACATAATTGAAATCAAAGTTGTATCTTTTCTTATTGCATGCAAAAGTTCTGGAAGTTTAACAAGTCCCGTGCTGTCAACTGGCAAATAAGTCACTTCAAATCCTTCTTTTTCCAATTGTTCGCACGCATGCAAAACAGCATGATGTTCAATTTGACTTGTTATGATGTGTTTTCCCTTCTTTTCATAAGCATGAGCAACACCAATGATTGCCCAGTTGTCAGCTTCAGTTCCACCACTTGTGAAGTAGATTTCATTGGCCTTACTTGCGTTTATTGCCTCTTTGACTCTGTCTCTCGCTCTGTCTACAATTGCCATGGCGTCACGACCAAAACTATGAAGAGAACCAGCGTTGCCATAGATTGTATTGAAACAAGGCAACATTTCACTTAAAACCTCATTAGAAACAAAAGTTGTTGAAGCGTTATCCAAATAAATTTTTCTTTCCATGCTCTTATCCTTTTATATAACAATTTTAACACCAATAAAAAAGATTGTCAATAGGCAACAATTAAAAATCACCTACAACAATCAATAAAAGTTTCATATATTAAAGATATTTTTTGATAGCTTCTGTTAAGTCTTCTTGCATCCAGAGACCAATATGTTTTTCTTTGATTTCTCCGTCAACAAAGATATAAATTGTTGGAATGCTCATGATTCCAAAACTTCTTGCCAATTTTTCATTTTCGTCAACATCAACCTTGAAAATTTTCACAGCATCACCAAGTTCATCCTGAACATTTTCAAGAATTGGAGCCATCATACGACATGGTCCACACCAAGTTGCAAAAAAGTCTACAACCACAAGTCCCTTTTTTGTTTTTTCTTCAAAATTCTTTTCTGTCAAAAGTTCCATAACAAATCCCCCTTTTTTTAATTTAAAATTTTGTTTATAACATAAGCACTGAGAACACATCCACACATTGCAGGATAATATGATATGCTTCCAATGATGTTTTTATTTTCATCATTTTTAATTGCTGGACTTTCGCTTGTTACAACATCAAGTTTTTCAATCCCTTGCTCTCTCAGTTTTTTTCTCATCACTCTCGCCAAACCATCGTTGGACGTTTTGTAAATATCCATAACCTTAAAATGTGGTATATCAATTCGATTTCCAGCCCCCATTGCTGAAATTATATTGATGCCATGTTGTTTGCAACAAACAATCAATTCAATTTTGTCTGAAACACTGTCAATTGCGTCAACGACATAATCGAACTTATTTGAAAACAATCTATCAGCAAACAGTGCGCAAAATCTTTCTGAAAATATGTCAACTTTGCAGTCTTTGTTTATGCTTAAGATCATGTTTTTCATAACTTCCGTTTTCAGCATACCTATTGTATTTACATTTGCGACAACTTGCCTATTTATGTTTGTTTCATCAACTCTGTCAAAATCAACCAAAGTTATTCTTCCAACACCTGCTCTTGCAAGCATCAAACAAACATATCCGCCAACGCCACCAACACCAATCACTGCAACGTGGCTGTTTTCAAGTTTTTTGACACCATCATCTCCAATAAGAGCTTTTGTTCTATCTTTCCACATAGATTTTCCTTTTTAATTTAAGCACAACATATTGTGGTATTATTCAATATTTTATTGCATAACACAACAATTTCTAGTGTTACAACACATATTTCTTAAGGTCGAATTTTTTCTGTCTATCCTTGAAAACATTATTAACATAGTTCTTGTCAATGATTATGTCAAGCATAGGATGTTCTCCTGTTGCATTGAAGGAAACATCTTCCAAAAGTGCTTCCATGATCGTATGAAGTCTTCTTGCTCCCAAATCTTCGCTGGTTTCGTTTTCTTTTTCTGCCATTTCAGCAATTTCGTCAAGAGCATCATCTTTGAATACCAAATTTATGTTGTCAACTTTCAAAAGATTTGAATATTGAACAGTCACCGCATTCTTTGGAGTGCTTAAAATCTTCTTAAAATCATCTTTTGTCAAACTTTCAAGTTCCACTCTGATTGGGAATCTTCCTTGAAGTTCTGGAATCATATCTTCCATTTTTGCAACATGGAATGCCCCTGCCGCAATAAACAAAATGAAGTCCGTTTTTACATTTCCATATTTTGTTGGAACTGTGCTCCCTTCAACAATTGGCAAAATGTCTCTTTGAACACCCTCTCTTGAAACATCAGCACTGTTTGTTGCCTGACTTTTGCCAATGATCTTGTCGATTTCGTCAATGAAGATGATCCCCTGTTCTTCTGCCAAACTGATGGCCTCTTCATTCACGTTGTCCATATCAATGATTTTGTCTGCTTCTTCTTGCAATAGAGTTTCTCTTGCATGTTTAATAGTCATTTTTTTCTTCTTATGTCTTTGTGGCGTCAAACCGTCAAACATCGAGCCAAGATTGATTTCGTTTCCACCTATTGCCATCATTGGTTTTGGAGTTTCCAAAACAACAACTTCAATCACCTCATCTTCACATTTTCCACTGTGCAATTCTTCAAACAAGTTGTCTCTGTTGACATCAACCATCGTAACTCTTCTGTTTTGGAAAAGAGCATCAACAATCTTGTTTTCAACGATTGGCATAACTTTATCTTCAACTTCTTTTTTCTTTTTGTCTTTAACCATTCTGACAGCAACTTCAACAAGGTCACGAACCATACTTTCAACATCTCTGCCGACATAACCAACTTCGGTATATTTTGTTGCTTCAACCTTAACAAATGGTGCTCCAACAAGTTTTGCAAGACGTCTTGCGATTTCAGTCTTACCAACACCAGTAGGTCCACTCATAACAATGTTTTTTGGTGTGATTTCGTCACGAACTTCTGCTGGAAGTTTGCTTCTTCTGTATCTGTTTCTAAGAGCAACAGCCACCGCCTTTTTTGCCTTGGTTTGTCCAACGATATATTTATCTAATTCTGTTACAATTTGTTTAGGTGTGTAATTCATACATTATTCTCCCTTTATCTTGAAAAATTATAATTCTTCAACAATGATGTTATCATTTGTGAAAACACAAATTTCGCTGGCAATTTTAAGTGCCTTATAAGCAATTTCTTTTGCAGAAAAATTGGTGTTTTGAGCAAGTGCCTTTGCTGCTGCAAGAGCATAGTTTCCACCAGAACCAATTGCACAAACATCATCTTGGGGTTCGATGACATCACCAGTTCCGTCAACGATCAAGATTTGTTTTTTGTCTGCAACAATCATCATTGCTTCAAGTTGACGACCTGCTTTTCCTTCTCTCCAAGTTTGAGCAAGTTCAACAGCACTTCTGAGCAAGTTCCCAGCAAATTTGTTGAGCATTTCTTCAAATTTTTCACTCAATGAGAAAGCATCAGGAACAGACCCTGCAAACCCAATGACAACGCTGTTGTTATAGATTCTTCTAACTTTTCTTGCGTTGCTTTTGAAAATGATGCTGTTTTGCATAGTGACTTGTCCATCACCTGCAACACAGATTTTTCCATCTTTTTTAACAGCACAAATAGTTGTACCTCTAAAAATACTTTCCATAAAATTTCTCCTTAAATTTCTCAATTTGCGATTTAGATAAGAATTTTTGAACTTCAACTTGCTTACTGAAAAGTTGCAAGTCCTTGTCTTCTTTATTGATTATATCATATTTCAGATTGAATAACCTAAAATTTATAACACTTTTTTTAAGTAAATTGTCAAGTATAACACTGATGCAAGTTTTGTCTCTCAAAAGCTCCACACCCAGTTTGTTTTTTCTTTCTGCGATAATTGTGTATGCACAATAGTTTGCCATTAGCAAAACTTCAAAAGCGTCAGCAAGTCCAGCAAGTCCTCCGCAAACATAGACATTTTCATGTCCCAAAATTTGTAAATTTTGATTTAAACAAGTTGGAGTCAACAAGAAGGTTTTTCTTTTAATCTTGCTAAATCTTACAACCTGGCAATTTTTTAAAACATCAATATTTTTAATAATTTTCTCTTGGTCTTCATCATCAAAAGCAGAAAAGAATTCCTCAAAAATTAAAACATTCTCCTTGTCATTATAACTGCATTTTAAACTTGCGTAAGGTCTTTTTTGCTGGCTGATTTCTCCGTTGAAATATGGCCTAAAAATCGCATTTCTAAGTCCACCCTGCCCTCTTCTTGCAGTGTTTTCTATGGAAATTTGTTTTTCGTCTGCAATCTCAGATGGCATGACATATTCCTTATCCAACTCAATTATTGTCTTATAGACATTGTTATATTCCTCTTCAGTAAGATTGATGTAACAAACATCGTCAGAGACAAAGTTGAGTCTGTTTAAATCAACCGTAGTGGCATCAACAACCATTTTCTCTGGCTGAAAATAACAGATATGAAATTTTCCAACATATTTCTCCAATTCATCAAGCAACACTTTCTCTGTGTTGTGCCCCGTTGCAATGACCGTTGTTTCTGTTTCGTTTATTGTATCAATCTTCATGTTGAAAATTTTAATTTTTTGGTTTGACAACAACAATTCTTTGACTTTACTCATGAAATTATCATCATAAACAAATCCAAAATCATTGAAATCATATCTTTTAGCAACAGAAATAAGAGGACTGTTCAAACACTCCAGTTCATATTTCATGTTGTCCGTCAAATATGTGTCATAAATGTCATTGTAATGTCTTTCTTGTCCATCACCCTGCTGATTCGGACTTTTGTCAGCACCAAGTGCAATTTCCTCATCAGAAATGACATTTCTTTCTTTTTTATCTTCAAAATTGCAATCAAAAATATGCACATCAAAACCATTGTTGGCAAGAATAAAAGCAATTTCTGCACCTGCCAACCCACAACCAACAATTTTTATTGGCTTCTTTGAAAATTTTGGTGTGATGTTTTCAATCATTCTTCTGCTGGAACCTCATATTTGCAAGATGAACACTTGATTTTCTTTCCTTTTTTGATGAGATATTTCCCACATTCAGGACACTTGTCACCTGTAGGAATATCCCAACTCATGAAATGACAACCTTCTTTGTCTTCACAAGCATAGAAAATTTTCCCTCTTTTGGTCTTAAATGCAAACACATTCTTTCCACAGTCTGGGCATTTTCCAACTGGTTTTTTGGAGTCATCTTCAAGAGGCTTGACATTCTTACATTTAGGGAAATTTGAGCAACCCAAAAACTTGCCATATCTCCCTTCTCTGATAACCATCTTATGTCCACACTTGTCGCAAACGATGTCAGTTTCAATTGGTTGAGATTTCATAGTCACACTGCTTGCATCAGCATTTGCAAGCAAATCTTTGAAACCATTCCAAAAACTGTCGACAACACTGTGCCAATCATCTTTGTTTTCAGCAATATCATCCAAACGGTTTTCCATATGAGCCGTAAATTTCACATTAATTACGCCACGGAAGAACTTTTCAAGATATTCAGTGATTTTTGTTCCAAGCTCGGTTGGAACAAGATATCTGCCTTCTTTTGTGCAATAATTTCTTGCCGTCAAAATTGTAATGGTTGCAGCATAAGTTGCAGGACGACCAATTCCTTTTTCTTCCATTGCCTTCACAAGACTTGCTTCAGTGTATCTTGCTGGTGGTTTTGTGAATTTTTGTTCTTCAGTAATTTTCAGAACTTTGACACTTTCCCCTTCATTAAGGACTGGAAGTTTGCTTATTTCTTGTTTTTCATCATCGGTATATTCTTTATAAACTGCAGTATAACCCGCAAATTCAAGAGTCTTTCCAACAGCCTTAAAATTGTAGTCATTCACATTGAATGTGACATTGACGTTTGAATATTCCGCCTCACTCATTTGGCTTGCAATGAAGCGTTCATAAATAAGTTTATAAAGTCTGTAATTATCTTTTGAAAGAGAATCTTTAACTTTCTCTGGTGTGATTTGCATTGAAATAGGTCTGATAGCTTCGTGTGCATCTTGTGCATTTTTCTTTGATGCATAGATGTTTGGTTTTTCTGGAATGTAATTTTTTCCGTATTTCTCAACGATAAAATCACGGCAAGCATTTTGTGCCTCAATGGAAACTCTTGTAGAGTCAGTTCTGATGTATGTGATAAGAGCAATCTTGCCTTCGCCCTTGACTTCAACGCCTTCATACAACTCTTGTGCAGATGCAGTGGTTCTTTTCAAACTCATTCCAAGTTTGTTCAAAGCATCTTGTTGCATTGTGCTTGTGGTGAAAGGTGCAAGTGCATGAGACTTTGTTCTTCTCTTTGTTATGCTTTCAACGACAAAATTCTGACCTTTGATTGCGGACAAAATCTTTTCAACTTCTTCTTTGTTTGTTGGTTTGATTTTCTTGTTCTTATAAGATGTCAAAGAAGATTTGAATTTAATATCGTCTTTTTCATGCTCAGCAGTAACTGTCCAATATTCTTCCGGTTTAAAGTTTTGAATTTCTTTTTCTCTGTCAACAACAAGTTTCAAAGCAACAGATTGAACTCTTCCTGCTGAAAGTTTTGGGGCGATTTTTTTGGAAAGAATTGGAGAAAGTTTATAGCCCACAATTCTGTCCATAACACGCCTTGCCTGTTGAGCATTGACAAGATTCAAATCTATCGCTCTTGGTTCTGTCAATGCTTTCAAAACTGCTTTCTTTGAAATTTCATTGAATTGAATACGACACTTTGTGTTTGGGTCCAATCCCAAAACATGAGCAACGTGCCATGAAATTGCCTCCCCTTCTCTATCAGGGTCGGTTGCAATCAAAACTTCATCAGCTTTTTTCGCTTTGCTCTTGAGTTCCTCAATAAGTTGTTTCTTATCAGGATTGTTTTCATAGTGTGGTTCATAATTATTGTTTAAATCAATAGCAAATGATTTTGCTGGCAAATCTCTGATATGTCCTTTTGTGGCAAACACTTCGTAACCATCTCCGAGATATTTTTTCAATGTGTCCCTTTTTGCTGGGGCTTCTATAACAACAAGTTTCAAAATTTAAACTCCTTTTCGCTTTTTATGTAATCAAAAGTCGCCTTTCTAAGAATATACAAAACCAATTTGTAAATTCCTTTCCGCTCACTGCTATGATTGATTGCCCAATCAAATCAAAGCGTAACATTGCGCTGGCAACTTTCTTATTAAACCACGAATTTCCAATGTTGTCAAACAACTGTTTAAAATATTAACAGGAATTTTGGTTTTTCTTGACAAGTAATCAAAATCTTTTTCTCCGTCAGACAGCGCGTCAACAACTGCTTTTTCATCAAAACTCAGTGTCAACACCTTTTGCTTCTCTGCTTTCTTCATTCCGTAGAAATCAACAATCTCATCAGCAGACAACACACATTCTGCCTGACCAGATTTGATAAGTTGATTTGTCAATTCGCTTTTGTTGCTGGTTATGTTGCCAGGAACGGCAAAGATATCCCTGCCGTATTCCAAGGCATATTCTTTTGTGTGAATTGTTCCACTCTTAATCCCCGCTTCAACAATCAAAACTCCGTCGCTAAGTCCGGCAACGATTCTGTTTCTTCGCGGAAAAGTGTATCTCTTTGGTTTGAAAGATGGTGGATATTCAGAAAGCAACAATCCTTTTTCTGCGATTTCCAAAGAAAGTGTTGTATTTGTGGCTGGATATATGTTGTTAAATCCACTGCCTACAACAGCAATTGTTTTTCCACCAACCGCAAGAGTCCTTTTGTGTGCGATTTCATCAACTCCATAGCAAAGACCACTAACCACAACCAATCCACTTTGTGCAAGTTTTTCTGAAAATTTCTCTGTCACAATTCTGCCATAATTCGATGGCATACGTGTGCCGACAACTGCAACAGATTTTTGATTTGCAAGACTTAAGTCTCCCCTAGCATACAAAATCAATGGTCTGTCTGGCAAATCTCTTAATTTTTCAGGATATTCATCAGAAAAAATTGTCACAATTTCAATGCCATTTCTTTGCATATTATCAATTGAAGAGTCAAGAACTCTTTTGTCATAGCTTGACACAAGTTTATGATATTCTTCTGTTGTCAAGATGCTCAAAACCTTAGAGTTTCTCAGCATACTATCAACAGAAAAATCTTCAAGAGAGTCCAAAATGCTCTCCTGCTTTTTTATTGATAATTCAAAAGCTGATAAAAACACCAACAATCTATCTTTATCTGATAACAACCTTTTCTCCTTTCTATTAATGCTGTTTTATTTATATATTCCAATATTTTCTGTCAAGTCCACGATATGAAATTGCTTCTGCAATGTGCTGTGGTTGAATGTTTTCTTCTCCAGCAAGGTCAGCAATTGTTCTTGCAACCTTCAAAATTCTATCATGTGCTCTTGCACTCAACTTCAAACTTGTAAATGCCTGTTCCATCAAACTTTGACATTCTTTTGAAAGTGAACAGAATTTCTTAGTCTGGGGAACACTCATTTTGGAATTTGAAAATGTCTTAGAATTTTTAAATCTTTCAAGTTGAATTTTTCTAGCCTTATCCACTCTTTGTTTGATGCTTGCAGAACTCTCTTCTTTCTGCTCTTTGTTTAAGTCAGAATAAGAGATATTGTCAACTTCAACATGAATGTCAATTCTGTCCATAATTGGCCCAGAAATTTTGGACAAATATTTATGTATCTGTGCCGGCGAACATTTGCACTCTCTGTCCTTTGAACCATAGTTTCCACATGGGCAAGGATTCATGCTGGCAATCAGAGTGAAACTTGCAGGATATGTCACCGTTTGATTTGCTCTTGCCACAGTAATGCTCCCATCTTCAAGCGGTTGTCTTAATGTTTCAATCAAATGCCTTGAATATTCTGGAAATTCATCCAAATAAAGCACTCCATTGTGTGCAAGACTGATTTCTCCTGGTTTGCTGTGATTGCCACCACCAGTCATACTGACAGTTGATGCAGTGTGATGTGGTGTTCTGAAAGGTCTTTCTGTGATTATTCCCTTCTTCAAATCAAGTTCACCCGCAATGGAATGAATTTTTGTCACTTCAAGTGCTTCTTCAAATGTCAGGTCTGGCAAGATTCCAGAGAAACACTTTGCAAGCATACTCTTTCCACTTCCTGGCGGACCAATCATCAAAACATTATGACCACCAGCCGCAGCAATCTCCAATGCTCTCTTTGCTGATGCCTGTCCCTTGACATTTTCAAAGTCCAATTTGTTGTTGTTTGTTTTTGCAACTTCTTCAAAAGATTTTGTTTCCAATCTTTCAAATGTAACTTGATTCTCGCCATTCAAAAACTCAACAACTTCTCTCAAATTAGAAAAGGCATAAATTTCCATTCCTGAAATAAATTTCGCCTCTTCACTGTTCTCCTTTGGCAAAATAAACTTCGTGTATCCCATGTTCCTTGCACTGATAAGAATTGGCAAAACTCCACGAACTTTCTTGATCGTTCCGTCCAAAGATAACTCGCCTATGAAAATGAAATCTTTATATTTTTTCGTTTTTATTTGTTCTGATGCAGACAAAATTCCAACTGCAATTCCGAGATCATAAAATGGTCCCTCTTTCTTGACATCAGCAGGTGCAAGATTAATTGTATAATGTTTGACAGGATATTCAAAACCAGAGTTTCTTATTGCGGATTTAACTCTATCTTTCGCTTCTTTAACAGCAGTATCACCAAGTCCAACAATTTCAAAATGAGGGACACCACCAATTATATCTGTTTCTATTTGAGTTAAAAATCCATCAATGCCAGTCAAACCAAAACTTTGAACTTTAGATAACATACAAACCCCTAAAACCAATATCATAAAGTATACCAAAAAATTCAAACTTATCAAAATGATTTGTTCAAATAATCACAAAATGCAATAAAAAAACAAACCATAAAAGATTTGTTTTCTTAATTTTAGTAGAAAATCATTCCAAGCAAAAATGCAACAGCACAAGCAAAACAAAACACAATCACAAACCATTTGATGATTTTGTCTTTCAGTGTTTTCTTGGAGAACTCTTTTTTAAATTGAGCAACATTACTGTCAAAATATTCTGCTGTTGTTTGTTTATTGTTGACTGTTTCAGCCCTAAAAATCTTAAATCTTTCTTCCAATTCCTTTTGAAAATCCGTGAAATATTTATAGATCTGCCAACAGCCCCAAAACAAAGACAACAAAAGAAGAATGGCAAGCACAAAATAAGCAAAACCTGCCCAAACATTAACCAAGATAGCAAAAATGCCTGCCAACACAATGGCAACGATTGTGATTATATAAGCCATTCTTCCCTCGTAAAATATTGACTTGATGTCAACCTATTAGATAAGAGCAAAAATATAGATAACGACAATAACAACTGTTGCAACAATCCAGCAAATTAACCACCAGATATTTCTCTTTCTTCTAGTCCAATAGAAACCAAGCCAAATTGCAATGATGTAAGCAAGACACTCACCAATTGATTGGAAAGCGCTGGCAACTTGTGGGCTGTTTTCCTTGAAAATCAATCTCAAAATCAAAGCAATTGCAATGAACATAATTGCAAAGTAAGCAACACAGTCCAAAATTTTTGTTGATGACCAAGTGCGTGTTGATTTAGTCACAGTTTTTGAATTTGAGCTTGAACTTGAAGATGACGATTTTTTCTTTTTTTCTGCCATTTTTTTACTCCTTTTATATTTTATATGTCAAAACGGTTTCGAATTTCAATAACAAATTATTCAAAATCAAACCGTTTGCATACCAACATTATTTCGCAGTTTCTGTGAATCTGCTTTCTCTGATGACATTGACTTTGATTTGTCCAGGATATTGCATTTCATTTTCAATCTTTGTTGCAATATCTTTTGCCAAGAACATCGCCTGACTGTCGGAGATTTGGTCAGGTTTAACAATAATTCTCACCTCTCTTCCCGCTTGAACGGCATATGACTTATCAACGCCCTCAAAGCCATTTGCAATTTCTTCAAGTTGTTGCAAACGTTTGATATAGTTCTCAAAACTATCTCTTCTTGCACCAGGTCTTGAACTTGAAATTGCATCTGCCACCTGAACAATAACTGCCTCAATTGATTTGAATTCAACATCAAAGTGATGTGCTTCAATGCAGTGAACAACTGCTTCGCTTTCTCCATATTTTCTTGCATATTCCACACCGAGTTGAACATGAGTTCCTTCCATTTCATGATCAAGAGCTTTCCCAAGATCATGCAAAAGTCCACCACGTTTTGCAACTTTGATGTTTGCTCCCATTTCGCTTGCAAGAAGCCCTGCAATGATGGAAGTTTCAATGGAATGTTTCAAAACATTTTGTCCATAACTTGTTCTATATTTCAAACGCCCAAGAATTTTCACAAGTTCAGGATTCAAGTTGAAAATGCCAGTTTCATTGCAAGCTTCGTCACCAGCTTGTTTGATGATTCTGTCAACTTCTTTTTGCATCTTTTCAACAATTTCTTCAATTCTTGTTGGATGAATTCTTCCATCGGCAATCAATTTCTCAAGAGAAAGTCTAGCAACCTCTCTTCTTATTGGATCAAATCCTGAAATTGTGATTGTCTCAGGAGTGTCATCAACGATAAGTTCAACACCTGTTGCGGCTTCAATTGCTCTGATATTTCTCCCTTCACGACCAATAATTCTTCCTTTCATTTCGTCATTTGGAAGAGAGACAACAGAAACTGTCATTTCACTAGCCGTTTCAGTTGCACATCTTTGAAGTGCTTGGCCGATGATCCAACGAGCCTTGTTTTCCCCTTCTTCTTTGGCATCATCTTCAATTTTCTTAACGATGACAGCAGCTTCTTTTTGTGCATCATTTTTCATGTTTGCAATAAGCATATCTTTTGCTTCTTGCTTGGAAAGTTTGGCAGTTTTTTCAAGTTCTTCCAAAATCTGCTCCTTCAAACTTTCTTGTTCTTGCTTCAATTTTTCCAAATTTTCTTTCATTGAAACAATTTCTTTCTTTTCTTCGTCAAGTTGTTCATTTTTCTTGTCTGCAGCAAGTTCTTTTTTCTCTATATATTCTTCTCTTTGGTTGAGACGCTCTTCAAGTTTAACAACCTCGGCACGTCTTTCTTTCACTTCTAGCTCAACTTCATCTTTGTATTTTTGAGCCTGTTCTTTGCTTTCAATGATAGCCTCTTTCTTTATTGTCTTAGCTTCTGCATACGCATCTTCAATAATCTTAATAGCATTAGATTTGTTTTTTTCAATTTTTTTACTGCTATAAATTTTATATACTACCAGCCCAATGGCAAGTCCAACAAGGAATAATACAACCGATATAACCGACACGATAGCAGGAGAGACATTTAACAAAATACCACTCATACTATATTCCCCTTTTTAATAAGTTTTGTTGCCAATATGACGAAAAATAAAAGGCAAACTTACTTACATAAAAAGTTTACCTTTTTTTGACTTCTTTGTCAAATATTTATTAAATATTTTTATAAATACCAATCAAAACACAAACAAATCGCAAGTTTTTTATCTGTCACCAAGTTCTCTTTTGGCTTCAGATTCAATCACCGCAATGGCATCATTCAAGACTTTTCTAGTTGCAGGATTTTTTCTTGCAATATCCGAATCTTTCAATGTAACCGTAAGATTTCTCGGATTCAGTCTGTTGCAATCCAGTGCAATAAAAGCAGGCTTATCTTCAATGATAGCTCTGAGTCCATGCAAAGAATTTTCTTGTTCAGAAGGTTCAAAATTGGTTTTGATAAAGTCATAAACATGAGCATCATTTCCCACCTTATCACAAAGATAAACAGGCATTTTGTCGAAATTTACTGTCGGATAAAATTTTTCTTCGTATTCAAATCCTTTTGGAACAACACACTTTCTTTCAAAACGAACACTGATATAAATTTTGCAATTTCTTATAATTTTTTTGATATCTTCTTCATTTTCTGCATCTTGATCTCTGAACACTTTGAGATATTCCCAATGTGCAGTCACCTTACATACATAACCTGTGTAGTCAGAAGAACTCCCACCAGTCACTTGATTCAACGCTCTGCTCAAATCACCCAATTTGATTTTGTGAACTCTGTTTACCTTTTCCATCTTCCACCCTCTTTATTAAGAGTTTAACACAAAGCCATTTGCTTGTCAATACTGAATTTACGCATAAAAAATCGCCAGCGTAATGCCAGCGAAATTTTACAATTAATGTGATGTTAATTCAAAAAACATTCTTCTTCATCAAACAGCCTCAGCATCAGATTCTTTTTTCTTTTCAACAAGAATCGGTGGTTCACCATTTTCGATAAACCCTTTTGTGATGATGATTTTGTCATAAACTTTAGGATCAGGCAAGTCAAACATAAGTTCCAACATCTTTGTTTCCATGATTGTCCTGATTCCCCTTGCTCCAGTTTTCAAATCAATCGCCTTTTGAGCAACATAGGCAATTGCATCATCATCAAAATCAATGTCAAAACCATCAATTTTGAACATTTGTTTGTATTGTTTGATTAAAGAATTTTTTGGTTCAACCAAAATTCTCTGAAGAGCCTTATCATCAAGGTCGTCAAGCCCTGTGATGATTGGGAGTCTTCCAACAAATTCTGGAATGAGACCAAACTTAATCAAATCATCAGGTTGAACATCTTTTGAATAGTCCAATTTTGCTTTTTCTTCTGAATTTTTGATGTTTGCGTTGAAACCAATTGCAGAAGTTGAAAGTCTTTTGTGAATGATGTCATCAAGCCCGACAAAAGCACCACCACAAATAAACAAAATGTTTGTGGTGTCAATTTGAAGCATTTCTTGATGTGGATGTTTTCTTCCGCCTTGTGGTGGAACACTTGCAATTGTGCTTTCAATGATTTTCAAAAGTGCTTGTTGCACTCCCTCACCGCCTACATCACGGGTCAAAGAGCGGTTTTCACTTTTTCTTGCCAATTTGTCGATTTCGTCAATATAGATGATGCCTCTCTGTGCCTTTTCAATGTCATAGTCAGCATTTTGAATGAGTTTCAAAAGGACATTTTCAACATCTTCGCCCACATATCCGGCCTCTGTCAAAGTTGTCGCATCAGCAACCGCAAACGGAACATCAAGGATTTTTGCCAAAGTTCTGACAAGCAATGTCTTCCCAGAACCAGTTGGTCCAATCATCAAGATGTTGCTTTTTTCAAGTTCAACATTTTGAGAATCGATTTCTTTTTCTTTGTTTTTCTTGTTTGCTTTGTTGTGTTCGTTATAATTAATTCTTTTATAATGGTTAAAAACAGCAACAGAAAGCACTTTCTTTGCCTGTTCTTGACCAATTACGAAACTGTCCAAACTCTTTTTGATTTCTTTTGGAGAAGGCAACACCAAATCTTTGAAGACCCTAAGTTTCATATTTTCTTCTTTGATGATGTCAGCACAAATTCTTATGCAATCATCACAAATAAAGGCATCTCCATTTGGACTTGCAATCAATTTTTTTGCTGCTTTTTGCGGTCTGCCACAAAAAGAACAAGCACACATTTCGATATCTTTCATGCTATCCCCTTATTTTTTATTTGCTTTACGAGTGACAAAGATGTTGTCAATCAAACCATATTTCTTGGCTTCTTCAGCGGACATATAGTTGTCTCTGTCAGTATCTTTCTCAATTTCTTCCAAAGACTTGCCTGTGTTTTCGCTGAGAATTTTGTTGAGCATATTCTTAGTCTTTTTCATATGCTTAGCCTGAATTTCAATGTCACTTGCCTGCCCTTGAGTTCCGCCAAGAGGTTGATGAATCATAATTTCGCTGTTAGGCAAAGCAAAACGCTTTCCTTTTGCGCCACTTGAGAGCAAGAAAGCTCCCATGGAAGCAGCAAGACCAACACAAATTGTTGAAACATCACATTTGATGTAGTTCATAGTGTCATAGATGGCAATTCCGGCACTGACAGATCCGCCTGGACTGTTGATATACAAGAATATATCTTTGTCTGGGTTTTTGCCTTCCAAATAGATAAGTTGTGCAATGACAACATTGGCAGTTGCATCAGTAATTTCGCCGGTCAAAAAGATGATTCTGTCTTCCAAAAGTCTGGAATAGATATCATAAGATCTTTCACTTGCACCTGTTTGGTCAACAACCATAGGTATCAACATAAAAACACCTCCATTTTCAACTTAACTTAAATTTTGGTTTATCTTGCGTGACAAAACAAAGTCAAATCAAATTAGCAATTAGGGCAAGAATGTTGTTCTTCTTGGATAATTTCCAATTTGTTGTTTTCTTTCAAGAATTTGTGAAGTTTGTCAAGCAAGAGTTCGTTTTCTTTTCTAACGATTTCGTGACTGTCTTTCATTCCCTTTGTTGCTTCTTCAAGTTCTTTTGCAGAAACTTCGATTTTGTTTTCTTCAAGAAGTTTTCTATAGATATAACGAGTCTTGATCATCTTCAAAGTTCTTTCTTTTGCACCTTTCAAATAGTCTTGCAAGTTAGAACCAGTTTGAGTGAGATAGTCTTCCAAAGTGATATTATATGCACCAAGAGCATCTCTCATTCTTTGAACGTCGTCGTTAACTGCGTTTTCCACCATAACTTCAGGAATTTCCACCTTAGTGTTTGCAAGCAAATATTCCCTCATGTTGTATTCAAATTCATCCTCAAATTGCTTGTCCTTCATATCTTGAATATGAGCAGTTAAATCTTTTCTATACTCTTCAACAGTTTCAAATTCTGTCGTATCAGCAACAAATTTGTCATTGAACTCTGGCAAAGTTTTTTCTCTAACATCGTTGACAACAACTTTAAAGAGTGCTTTTTTGCCTTTAAATTCTTCTGCTTGATAGTTTTCAGGGAAAGTCACATTGACATCAACCTTGTCACCTTTCTTGTGTCCAATGAGTTGGTCTTCAAAGTTGTCAATGAAACTGTGAGAACCAATTTCAAGAGGATAATCTTTTGCAGCACCACCATCAAAAGCAACATCATCAATGTATCCAGTGAAGTCAATCAAAGCGCTGTCGCCGTTTTTGATTTCTCTGTCAACAGAAACAAACTTTGCGTTATCTTCAAGAAGATGATGGATTTGATGTTCAATGTCATGTTCTGTCACTTCTTTGCTGTGAACTTTGATTGTAACATCTTTATATTTGCACAATTCAAAGTCAGGAACGATATCAAAGAAGATTTTCATTTTGAGACCATCGTTTGCTGTGAAACTTTCAAATTGAGTTGTTGGCATTGCAACAGGTTCAAGTTCTGGGTTTTGAGCAAGAACTTCGCCGATTGTGTCGTTAACAAATTTTTCTACAGTATCTTCAAAAAACACGCTGTCACCATAAAGTTGTTCAATAACTTTTCTTGGAGCATGTCCCTTTCTAAAACCTTCAATATTAAATTTGCTTTTTGAGGATTCATAAACTTGTTGAACCCCTTTTTCCCATTCAACATTGTCAATAGACAAGTCAATTTCTACTTTTGTATTTTCTTTTTTTACACTAAACATTTTTACCTCCGTTGTTTAACTGATAGATTTTAGCATATCAAAGAGCAAAAAGCAACAAATATTGACACATAAACAGGCATTTTTTGTCGAAAATTGCAAGATTATGCCTATTGTCAACCCTCAAGAACCCCAAAAAATTATTTTTATTTGCAAATAATCACAAAATCTCCAAAAATTTGTGATATAAATTAGATAAATCAAGATGTTGTGAGTGTTATGCAAAAGAAAAACTAAATATAGAACAAAGCAAGTTAGCCAAAGCAAAGAAAAGTTTCTTATTTACATAACTTTATTTTTCATTTGTTTGATTTTTATTTTATTTTTGCTATAATAAAAACATGAGTAAATTGTCTTATTATGAAAAAAGAGATTTGTTAAATATGCAGAGAATTGGAAACTATCTTTCCACTTTGCCTGAATATTGCTATGATTTCTTCACGGGAATTGAAAACAACACTTCCAGCCTAACCCGTGTGAACTATGCCATGGATTTGTGTGTCTTTTTTGATTATTTGGAAAAATATGTCTTCAGAAAACCAAAGATTCAAATCACTCTTGATGACTTAAATCAAATTCAATCAAGAAACATAGAAAATTTTCTCTCATATTTGTCTTTCTATCAAAACGATGAGAACAAGATGATTAAAAACACAGAAAAGGGAAAAGCCAGAAAACTTGCAAGCATCAGAAGTTTTTTCAAATATCTTTTCAATCATGATTTGATAAAGGCCAATGTTGCCAGCAAAGTTGAGACTCCAAAACTTCACAACAAAGAAATCATAAGACTTGAACAAGACGAAGTTGAGCGTATGCTTGATGCCGTTCAATCACCAACAACCTTCACAGAAAGACAAAAACATTACAACAAAAACACCCAAGAGCGAGATAACGCCATTGTCACCTTATTCCTTGGAACTGGCATAAGAATCTCCGAGCTTGTTGGTCTCAATGTTGAGGACTTTGATTTTTCTCAAAATGCTTTCAAAGTGACAAGAAAAGGTGGAAATCAGACCATTTTATATTTCTCTCGAGAAGTTGCCGAAGCCCTGCAGGAATGGCTCAGAAAAAGAGAAACACTCAAACTCAACGAAGATGAAAACGCCATGTTTGTCTCCCTTCAAAACAAAAGAATCTGTGTTCGTGCAGTGGAAAATCTTGTCAAAAAGTTTGCAAAAGAGGGAAGTCCTTTGAAAAAAATCTCTCCACACAAACTTCGTTCCACTTTTGGCACAAATTTGTATAGAGAAACAAAAGACATCTACATTGTCGCCGATGTGTTGGGACATAAAGATGTCAACACAACCAGAAAACACTACGCAGCAATCAGTGAAGATATGAGAAAGTCTGTCGCAAACGTAGTCAAAATTCATAATGATGATTAAGTCATTGCATAATACCATATAAGTTGTGATTATTTGGCATAATACACTATATATGGTATTTTTTATTGCTCATAATTTATTTACACCATCCAATCAACATAGACACCATAACCCTTTGTTGGGTCATTTAAAAACACGTGCGTCACAGCACCAACAATTTTCCCGTCTTGAATGATTGGAGAACCACTCATACCCTGGACAATCCCCCCTGTCATTTCAAGCAGACGCTTGTCTTTAACTCTGAAAACAAGGCTTTTGTCATCGGCAGACTTTTGATAGTTTGCTTTTATTATCTCAATTTCATATTCTTCTCTGATTCCACTGATGCTTGAAGCAATGTAGGCTTTTCCCATTTTCACACCCAGTCGTCCACCAAGTTTTGCAGTGACATTCTCGTCAACAAGCCCCTTAACATCACTCAAAACACCATTAATACCAAATTTGGAATTGTTTTCAATCGTTCCCTTGCTTTTGGAATTTGAAACAAAAACACATCTCAGTTCTCCTGGAGCATTTCTTTTTCCTTTGTTTATACCGATCAAATTGCATTCATAAATGTTGCCATTTGCCACAGGCACAACATTCCCACTATTTGCTTCGACAATCGGATGCCCCAAAGCTCCATATTCCTTGGTTTTCTTGTTGACAAATGTCAAAGTTCCAACTCCAGTTATGTCGTCTTTGACCCACAAACCTAGTTTAAGTTTTCCAGAATTTTCATCTCTAGTGGTTTTTATCAGAGTCTTGAGCTCCTTGTTTTTCCTTAGAAACTTAACTTCCGCTTCTTCTCCGCTTTCCTGCAAAATATCCTCAATTTGGCTTAAACTTTCAATCTCTTGTCCGTTAATCTGCGTGATAATGTCTCCCTCTTTCAAAGAAGTTACAATGTCATTTTCTTCACTGACAACAATTGCTCCGTCAGAGCATATAGAAAGTCCAATCGGAACCCCACCAACATAATATTCATCATCGCTTGCCAAGACAACATCAACTTTTTTAATTGGAATGAATCCAAACAGTTTGAATACCACTTCTCCCTGTTTGACTTTTTGTCCACCAACAATCTTTTCTTTTTCCTTCAATTCAGCCTTGAAAAAGTCGCCAAACGTCTTATTTTCATTGACCGACTCAATGTCGTTTAATTCAACCAAAAAACCATTTTCCAAACTCATAATTTCCTGCAATGGAAAATATATAGAACAGCAAAGAAAAACAATTAAAAACAAAGAGAAAAATGTAATAGAATATTTTTTCATAACTGCTTTTAGTCTTTGTAATATTTGAAAAAATATGCCATATTCAAAAATAAAAATCTGACCATAAAGCCAGATCTTTTAATACTTTTAGAAAGCTGTCTTAAGAACAAATGAAAATTGACTAAGCTCTTTCTTAAGTGCTTTGTAATTAGGACAAAGTTTTTCCAAGTCTTTCCAAAACTGTGGTTTGTGATTCATATGAATGCTGTGACACAATTCATGATAAATAACATACCTAATCAACCTTTCTGGCAAAACAAGCAGTTTGAAGTTCAATTTCATCTGTCCTTTTGAATTATAACTTCCCCAAACACGCACAGAATTAGAAGGCTTAATTTCTTTGAATTTAAGCCCTGTCTCTTTTGACAACTTATCTGCAAGTTCTTCCAGTTTCCAAAACAATGACAAATAATATTTCCTTATTTCTTCCCATTTGTTCTTTGCGCTCAACTTCTCAAAACCAATGCTGATTTCATTTGTGGAAATGAATTGTTTCCCATCAAGATAAATAAATTTTTCAAAGTCGAAAGCAGTAGAAAACTGTTCTGTTTCTTTCATTCTTTTTGTAACACGATTCAGCCAATTCGCCTTGCTCTTCAAAAACTCTTCAATCTTTTTGTCACTGATGCTTTTTGGGGCTTTCAAAATGGCATTCTCACTGTCAATCACTTTCAGAGCAATCGTTTTTCTTTGTTCTTTGATAAGTTTGATTTTCATGCCTATATGATAACACTTTTGAAATCAAAAATCAAAAGATTTTGACTTTGTCCAAATATTTGATCAATTTTTGCATATTACCACCATATCTTGTGTCTTATGTTGCATATCACCATAATATTTTGTTATAGTATGCAATTAAATTTTTTTGCATAATACCCCTTAATTTATTTGACAAATATTGTTTGTATATATATAATTTTGTTATAGGAGAATTGTAATATGGCATTTAATTCAAATGGTCAAATTCAATTTTTGGTATTAGACAGCCTTTCACATGGTTCCAAATATGGTTTGGAAATCATAGAATTTATCTCTCAAAGAACTGGCGGAAATTATATAATGAAAAAGCCAACCCTTTATTCATGTTTGACAAGAATGGAAAAGAAAGGTTTGGTTTCATCTTCATATTGGGGAGAAAGCGAATTTGGTGGCAAAAGACACTACTACACCATAACAAATGAAGGTAAGAAAGTTTTGGAACAACTTGCTCCAGAATTTGAAGGTATGCAATTCAACACAGAAAAAGAAACCAGCGAAGAGACAAGCTCTAATTTAAGCGACAACGCTGTTTCAAGTGGATATAACTCAACCGATCAAGAAACCACGAAAGAAGACAAGCCTATCTTTTTGCAACAAGACAGCATTTTTAATATGGTTAAGAACGAAGAAAACAAAAACTCACAAACAATAAGCGCCCAACAAACCAATGAGGACGATGGGGTTGTTGAAAATCAAATGGATTTCTTCTCATATCAACCTGAACAAACTGAAACTGTTGAAAATGAGAACGAAACTTTCTCATTTAACAACTCTGCCGAAAACAACGACACACAAAAAGACTCAAATTCGGCAGAAGAATTTAATGAAAACACTCAAGATCAAGATTATGAAAAAATTCAATATTATCAAAACATCCTTGAAACCAATTCCTATCCACAGCAACCAGAGACAGAAGAGATAAAGGACGATGCAAAACTCTTGGATGAAGACGAAAAATTGACCCTTACCCCTTTCCAAGAAGAACAAAACAGAAGATTGTATGACACTTCAAGCGAACTCAAGAAATATAGAAAGAAAAAATCTTTCTCTGAAAACCAGATTGAAATGTCTGTTGTTTATGAAAATGCTGAAGATAGAGAAATTCAAAAAGCAAGAATCGAACAACTTAAACAGTCAATGTTGAATGCAAGACAAAACGGATTTGACAACATTCAGCAACCTGCAACATTTGGACAATCACAAACAAACGAAAATGCATCACAAACCGGCATTGACAGTGGTTTTTCTTATAAGAAAGAAGAAATCTCAGAAGATGTTGTGAGTGGAGAAGAAGAACGCAAAGATGACGCCATTTTCATCACAAACCCAAGAATTGACGAAAGCCAAATTCCAATTCAAAAGAAGATTACCCCACCAAACATCGAAGTTAACATCTATGATGACAATTTGCCTGCACCAAAGCGTGACAGCAATTTGGAACCTACCTACAAAGACATGATGGCAAAACTCTTTGAACGTAAAAAAGAGAAAAAACAAGCTGAATACATTCCACAAACTGAAGAAAGTCAAAACTATTCAGATATGGAAAGTTTTGCAGACTATGGAACTTTGAAAAAGTACTATTCTGGACACGGCATTGATTTCAAGGAATATAAGAAAACATCAGTCGAAAGAAATCACAACACCAACCTGCTCAAATTCATAAATTCTGCGATATTGCTTCTTTTGGCTGGCGTTGGTTGTGGAGTGCTTTATGGAATTTTGAGCGCGGTAGGTTTGACTAAAGCAGAGACCAATTTCATGTATTACACCCTGCCTATTCTCTTCCTTGTATATTTCATTTACACATTGATTGTTTACAAAGTTTCAATAAGCAAAAAAGCAGTATTAATTTACAACAGCATAATAAACTGGGCAGTTTTTGTATTGGCATCAATCGTTGTTTTGGTAATCAACATCATTTGTGGAATGCAATATGAAACAATGGGAGAATTCTTAACCACCCTCCTGGTGCCAATCTTAGGACTTTTGATTGCATTTCCTGTCAATTACTACATCAAGAAATTTATTTATAAAAAATTTGCTAAATAAATGCATATTTAAAAAATTTTGACGCACTATATAAGTAAGTTAAGATTTCCAGAGAGAAAACTTAACTTAAAAACGAAAAGAGATATTTTAGTTCGTGCAGAACAAAACAATCATCTCTTTTCTTTTTTTATCTCCTAAAATTCTTATATCTCTAATTAACATCGTTTTTAACAACATTCTCTTTATGTCTTCTGGTTAAAAGTTTTTTGGCAAAGAAAATTGCAACATTAATAATCAAATATAAAGCAACAAATATAAGTGAAAACATAAAAATGTAAAAAGCGGAATTTTCAAAGTACAAACAAAGAAGCAAAATTGCAAGACATGATAAGATTTCTCCAACAAGAATTGAAACGAATGATTGCCAAATTTTCAGATTGGTAAACCCAGCAATCAAACTGCCTGTATAAACGCCGGTCAAAGGCAGTGGAACAGCAACAAATGTTGACAAAAGCAAGCATTTTTTGAAGGTTGATTCTTTTTTATCTAACTTGGAAAATTTGGTTTTATATTTCTCTTGAATTTTTGAAACAAACTTGTCATGAACAAAACCGCTTGTTTTGTTTTTAATTAATCGGGCAAGCAAGATGACGACAATTGCTGGCAACATACTTCCCAAACAAGAGCTCAAAAATGCCATTCCAGGAGAAAGCACATTATCGCCCCATATTTGCCCAGCCATAGCAAAAGGGATTGCCACCTTACTTTCAATAGTTGGAATCATTGCCATAAGCATAACTGCCAAGAAAACACAATCTGAAAAGTTATCTGAAAAAAATTCAAGCATTGGACAAACACTCCTTATAGATTTATTGTATGAATCAATCGTCTCAATAATGAAGAATTTGTTGAATATTGGAATAAGCGAGCACTGTAACTTTTAATAAAAACAAAAAAAGACAAGATCGATTTTCTTGTCTTAGTTATTTTTTTATAACAAATTACATATTAAAATTTAGCGTCAAAAAGTTTTTTAGAATGCTCAATTGCGGTTTCTGAAACATCTTTTCCGCCATCAATCAGCCTTGCAACTTCAAAGATCGCCTGCTGTCTATCCAAACTCTTGACTGTTGAAACCGTGTTATCTTCGATAACATTTTTCTCAACCAACAAAAACGCATCACCCTTTGATGCAACAACTGGCGTGTGAGTAATACAAATAATTTGTGTAAATTTGGAAATGTTTTCCAATTTTTCAGCAAGTCTTCCCGCGGTGTGACCACTTATTCCAGCGTCTATCTCATCAAAAACAACTGTTTGCACATTCTCCTTGTCAAGCATGACATTTTTAAAAGCAAGAAGCAATCTTGACAACTCTCCACCAGAAGCCGTTTTATGTAAGTCCTTAATCTCCTGCCCAATATTTGCCGAAAACATAAACTTGACACTGTCACAACCCTTGGAAGAACACGCAACATCTTCAAAAGATACTTTGAAATATGTTCCTTTCATTTCAAGGTCTTCAAGTTGTTTTGTAAGTTGTTCTTCAAGAAGTTTTGCATACTTTTTTCTTTCAGTACTCAAAGTCTTGCATGCATCAGTCAACGCAACTTCCCTTTCTTGAAGTTCTTTTTGGAGCTTTTCCAAAATAAATTGACTGTTTTCCAACTCATCAAGTTGTGATTTGCATCTATTTAAATACTGCAAAATATCCTCAATGTTTTTGCCATATTTCTTCGACAAATTCTTAATCAGATCAAGTCTAGCATCAATTCTTTCAAGCTCTTTTGGATCAAAATCAGTGTTTTGTTTAATCCCCTCAAGCGTGTCAACAACATCTTTAATTTCATAATAACAGTTTTCAATTCTCTCTTTGCAATCTTCAATATCTTTAAAATTTGCAAATTCAGAAAGTGAGTTTTTTGCTTCATACAGCAACACCGCAGCATTATCTCTCTGTTCATCAAGTTTGCTAAGAGCCTCTCCAACCTTTTCAAAAATGTTTTCAGCTGAAGAAATGAAATCAAATCTTTCTCTCAATTCCACATCTTCGCCAACTGTCAAACCAGCATTTTCAATTTCTTGGATCTGATATTCCAACAACTCCTTTGTTCTTTCTCTTTCTGCGTCATTGCCACCAAGAGATTGAATCTTCTTTTCTGTCTCCTTGACAGCTTCAAACAAACTCTCAACATTGGACTTAAGTTTGGCGACATCATTCCCAGCAAATCTATCAAGCAAAGCCAAATGATTGTTGACATTCAAGAGGCCAACGCTGTCATGTTGTCCACAGAAGTCAACCATAGACTCTGCAAAATCTTTAAGCATTTTTACTGTTGCAGGGAAGCCATTAATCTTTATGGAAGATTTCCCATCAGAATTGAGAGTTCTTGTTATAATCACTTCATCATCATAATCTATTTCCATTTCATCAAGAAAATGCTTCTCAACATCTGAAAGGTCAGTAAAGACAGCATCAACCCTCAAAGCATTTTCCCCAGAACGTATCAAATTTTTGTCAGCTTTTGCACCCAACGAAAAACTGAGAGCATCAATGATAATACTCTTTCCAGCACCAGATTGTCCCAAGATGCAATTAAAACCTTTTTGAAACTCAATGGTCTGCTTTTTTATCAAAGCAACATTATTCAGAGAAAGTGAAGATAACATCAAACATACTCCAAAGACTTTTAATTATAAAAGAGGCAAAATTTCAGCCCCTTTTAATTTACATTATTATAACATAAGTTGGTTTAAAGTTACAACTGCTTCGCTAGCAAAAGTTGTAGAAGGAAAAACCAACAGAACAGTATCATCGCCGTAGGTTGCTCCCATAAGTTCTGTCAAATTCAATTTATCAATAAATGAGCAAACACTGACACCCATTCCCTTGATTGTTTTCACAACAGCCAAATTCAAAGCGGACTTAACAGAGATGACGCATTCTTTAAATATGTTTATGTATTTATTTGAAACGACTTGTTGTTCAGAACCAAGAATAGCATATTTATATTTGCCAGAACTGCTCAAAATTTTCGTCAAACCAAGTTCTTTGATATCACGAGAAATGGTGGCTTGAGTAATTTCAAAATTTGCATTTTTCAATTCTTTGGCCAACTCTTCTTGAGTTTCAATCTCTTTGGTTGAAATCAATTCCAAAATTTTTGACTGTCTTGAACTTCTTGCCATTTCAAACTCCTTAATCTCTACACTCCGCTAAATTAGGGCGATGTAGCGTTTATGCATAATTATAAATTTATGTTTATTCATGCATTTTTGATTATTATACATTAAAATTTATAAATATGCAAGTGATTTTTGTATATTTATTCACTCATTTTTTATAAAAATATGAATTTATGAAAATTTATAAAATCAAAATTTATAATTATAACCCAATATACATTTTATAAATTTAACCTTTCAAAGCACCAATCAACCTATAGCCACCCACCCAAGACATCAGCCAAACCCACAAACACTCGCTCAACAACCTTCATCATGATACTATATAAAAAAAGACATATCAATAAGATATGCCATTTAATTATT